>MDSZ01147043.1_pt1 | contig 67376 bp, 56 predicted proteins | sample 811201 | NCBI WGS metagenome assembly MDSZ01 (sample SAMN05326647, study PRJNA326480) | marine metagenome | isolation source: seawater | place: Indian Ocean: North | collected 2010
CACAAGACCCTGCGCGGCCCGCGTGGCGGCCTGATCCTGGCCAAGGCCAACGAAGAGATCGAGAAGAAGCTCAACTCCGCCGTGTTCCCCGGTGCCCAGGGTGGCCCGCTGATGCACGTCATCGCGGCCAAGGCGGTGTGCTTCAAGGAAGCCATGGAGCCGAGCTTCAAGGCCTACCAGCAGCAGGTGATCGACAACGCCCAGGCCATGGCCGAAGTGTTCGTCGAGCGTGGCTACGAGGTGGTCTCCGGCGGTACCGACAACCACCTGTTCCTGCTCAGCCTGATCAAGCAGGGGCTGACCGGCAAGGAGGCCGATGCGGCCCTGGGTCGTGCCGGCATCACCGTGAACAAGAACGCCGTGCCGAACGACCCGCAGTCGCCGTTCGTCACTTCCGGCATCCGTATCGGCACGCCGGCGGTGACCACCCGTGGCTTCAAGGTCGCGCAGTGCCAGGCGCTGGCGGGCTGGATCTGCGACATCCTCGACCACCTCGGCGATGCCGACGTCGAGGCGCAGGTCGCCAAGCAGGTGGCCGCACTGTGCGCGGATTATCCGGTGTATCGGTAATTCGCAGGGTGGAAGGCGCTGTTTCCTTCCGCCCGCTATCGGTGGATCGATGAGGCGCGATCCACTTCAAGTGACCCTCTCCCCCGGCCCCTCTCCCGCAAGCGCGAGAGGGGAGTAAAAACTGGAGCATGCCCATGCAACGTTATTCCGGCTTCGGCCTGTTCAAGCACTCGTTCAGCCACCATGAGAACTGGCAGCGCATGTGGCGCAATCCGACGCCCAAGCCGGTGTACGACGTGGTCATCGTCGGCGGTGGCGGTCATGGCCTGGCCACCGCCTACTACCTGGCCAAGGAGTTTGGCGTGAAGAACGTCGCGGTGGTCGAGAAAGGCTGGCTCGGGGGCGGCAACACCGCGCGCAACACCACTATCGTGCGCTCCAACTACCTGTGGGACGAATCCGCGCATCTCTACGAGCATGCGATGAAACTGTGGGAAGGCCTGTCCCAGGACCTGAACTACAACGTCATGTTCTCCCAGCGCGGCGTCTACAACCTGTGCCATACCCTGCAGGACATGCGTGATGCCGAGCGTCGCGTCAGTGCCAACCGCCTCAACGGCGTGGACGGCGAGCTGCTCGACGCCAGGCAGGTCGAGGCGGAGATTCCCTACCTGGACTGCAGCAAGAACACCCGCTACCCGATCATGGGCTCCACCGTGCAGCGTCGCGGCGGCGTGGCCCGTCACGATGCCGTGGCCTGGGGCTATGCCCGTGCGGCCGATGCGGCCGGTGTCGACCTGATCCAGAACACCGAGGTGATCGGTTTCCGCAAGCAGAACGGCGCGGTGATCGGCGTGGAGACCAACAAGGGCTTCATCGGCGCCAAGCGCGTCGGCGTGGTCACTGCCGGTAACTCCGGGCACATGGCCGGGCTCGCCGGTTTCCGCCTGCCGCTGGAATCCCACCCGCTGCAGGCGCTGGTATCCGAGCCGATCAAGCCGATCATCGACAGCGTGATCATGTCCAACGCCGTGCACGGCTACATCAGCCAGTCGGACAAGGGCGACCTGGTCATCGGTGCCGGTATCGACGGCTACAACGGCTATGGCCAGCGTGGCTCCTACCCGACCATCGAACACACCCTGCAGGCCATCGTCGAGATGTTCCCGGTGCTTTCGCGGGTGCGCATGAACCGCCAGTGGGGCGGCATCGTGGACACCTGCCCGGACGCCTGCCCGATCATCTCCAAGACGCCGGTGGACAACCTGTTCTTCAACTGCGGCTGGGGTACCGGTGGCTTCAAGGCCACGCCGGGCTCGGGCCACGTGTTCGCCGCCAGCCTGGCCAAGGGGGAGATGCACCCGCTGGCCAAGCCGTTCTCCATCGATCGTTTCCACACCGGTGCACTGATCGACGAGCACGGCGCCGCTGCCGTGGCTCACTAAAACGCGCGTAGCGCAAAACCGATGACCCTCTCCCGCTTGCGGAAGAGGGTGGCCCGAAGGGCCGGGAGAGGGTGGCGCGGCTAGCACCGCACGCCCTCTCCCCGACCCCTCGCCCACGGGTGGGCGAGGGGAGACCAGATAAACCCCGTTGGCATCTGCGAGCGGGGAGCGTTTCAGGAGGCCACCATGCTGCACATCTTCTGCCCCTACTGTGGCGAACAGCGCTCCGAAGAGGAGTTCCATGCCAAGGGCCAGGCGCATATCGCCCGCCCGCTCGACCCCGATGCCTGCAGCGATGCCGAGTGGGGCGAGTACATGTTCTTCCGCGACAACCCGCGCGGTATCCACCATGAGCTGTGGGTGCACGCGGCCGGTTGCCGCAAGTATTTCAACGTCACCCGCCACACCGTGACCTACGAGATCCTCGAGACCTACAAGGTCGGCGAGCAGCCCTCGGTCACCGCAGCCGGCGCCTCCGAGAAGAAAGCCGTGGCAGAAGGAGTAACGGCATGAGCCAGGTCAATCGTCTTGCCAAGGGTGGTCGTATCGACCGCAGCCAGCCGCTGAGCTTCAGCTTCAACGGCCAGAACTATCAGGGCTACGCGGGCGACAGCCTGGCGGCCGCACTGCTGGCCAACGGTGTCGACATCGTCGGTCGCAGCTTCAAGTATTCGCGTCCGCGGGGTATCGTCGCGGCCGGCAGCGAAGAGCCCAATGCCGTGCTGCAGATCGGTTCCCGCGAAGCCACGCAGATCCCCAACGTGCGCGCCACCCAGCAGGCCCTGTACGGCGGTCTGGTGGCCAGCAGCACCAACGGTTGGCCGAGCGTCAACACCGACCTGATGGGCATTCTCGGCAAGGTCGGCGGGGGCATGATGCCGCCCGGCTTCTACTACAAGACCTTCATGTACCCGCAGAACCTGTGGCTGACCTACGAGAAGTACATCCGCAAGGCGGCGGGCCTGGGTCGTTCGCCGACCGAGGTCGACCCGGACATCTACGACCAGCTGAACCAGCACTGCGACGTGCTGATCGTCGGCGCGGGCCCGGCCGGCCTGGCTGCCGCGCTGGCCGCCGGTCGCAGTGGTGCCCGTGTGATCCTCGCCGATGAGCAGGAAGAGTTCGGCGGCAGCCTGCTCGACACCCGGCAGACCCTCGATGGCAAACCGGCCAGCGACTGGGTGGCCAAGGTGGTCGCCGAGCTGGAGAGCCTGCCGGAAGTGACCCTGCTGCCGCGTGCCACGGTCAACGGTTATCACGACCACAACTTCCTGACCATTCATCAGCGCCTCACCGATCACCTCGGCGAAGTCGCGCCCATGGGCCAGGCGCGCCAGCGCATGCACCGCGTGCGCGCCAAGCGCGTGGTCCTGGCCAGTGGTGCGCACGAGCGGCCGCTGGTGTACGCCAACAACGACGTGCCGGGCAACATGCTCGCCGGCGCCGTGTCGACCTACGTACGCCGCTACGGCGTGGCGCCGGGCAAGGCCCTGGTGCTGTCGACCAACAACGATTACGCCTACCGCGTGGTGCTCGACTGGCTCGACGCCGGTCGCCAGGTGGTGGCCGTGGCCGACGCGCGCAGCAATCCGCGTGGTACCTGGGTCGAAGAGGCGCGCTCGCGTGGCGTGCGCATCCTGACCGGCAGTGCGGTGATCGAGGCGCGCGGCAGCAAGCGTGTCACCGGTGCCCGTATCTGCGCCATCGACGTCAAGAATCACAAGATCACCAGCCCCGGCGAAGTCGTGGACTGCGACCTGATCGTCAGCTCCGGCGGCTACAGCCCGGTGGTGCACCTGGCTTCCCACCTGGGCGGTCGTCCCGAGTGGCGCGAGGACATCCTCGGCTTCGTCCCCGGTGCGGGCAATGGCATCCAGCAGCGCATCGATGCCGGTGCGGTGAACGGTGTGTTCGGTCTCGGCGACGTGCTGGCCAACGGCTTCGAGGCCGGTGCCAAGGCCGCCGCGGATACCGGTTACAAGGCCGTCAGCGACAGCCTGCCGAAGGCCAGCATCCTCAACGAAGACCCGATGCTGGCGCTGTTCCAGGTCCCGCACGAGAAGAACACCGCGCGTGCGCCGAAGCAGTTCGTCGACCTGCAGAACGACGTCACCGCCGCGGGCATCGAGCTGGCCACCCGTGAAGGCTTCGAGTCGGTCGAGCACGTCAAGCGCTACACCGCGCTGGGCTTCGGTACCGACCAGGGCAAGCTGGGCAACATCAACGGTCTGGCCATCGCGGCCCGTTCCATGGGCATCAGCATCCCGCAGATGGGCACCACCATGTTCCGCCCGAACTACACCCCGGTGACCTTCGGCGCCGTGGCCGGCCGTCACTGTGGTGCGCTGTTCGATGCCAAGCGCTACACCGCGATGCAGGCCTGGCATGTCAGCAACGGCGCCGAGTTCGAGGACGTCGGCCAGTGGAAGCGTCCCTGGTACTTCCCGAAGAACGGTGAGGACCTGCACGCCGCCGTGGCCCGCGAGTGCCTGGCGGTGCGCAACAGCGTGGGCATTCTCGATGCCTCCACCCTGGGCAAGATCGACATCCAGGGCCCGGATGCGCGCGAGTTCCTCAACCGCGTCTACACCAATGCCTGGACCAAGCTGGACGTGGGCAAGGCCCGCTACGGCCTGATGTGCAAGGAAGACGGCATGGTCTTCGACGACGGCGTGACCGCCTGTCTGGCCGACAACCATTTCGTCATGACCACCACCACCGGCGGCGCGGCGCGCGTGCTCGAGTGGCTGGAGATCTACCACCAGACCGAGTGGCCGGAACTGAAGGTGTTCTTCACCTCGGTCACCGACCACTGGGCCACCATGACCCTGTCCGGCCCGAACAGCCGCAAGCTGCTGGCCAAGGTCACCGACATCGACCTGGACAAGGACGCCTTCCCGTTCATGAGCTGGAAGGAAGGCCTGGTCGGCGGCGTGCCGGCGCGGGTGTTCCGCATCTCCTTCACCGGCGAGCTGAGCTACGAGGTGAACGTGCAGGCCGACTACGCCCTGGGCGTGTGGGAGCAGATCATCGAGGCGGGCAAGGAGTTCGACCTGACCCCCTACGGCACCGAGACCATGCACGTGCTGCGCGCCGAGAAGGGTTTCATCATCGTTGGCCAGGATACCGACGCCTCGGTGACGCCGGACGACCTCAACATGGGCTGGTGCGTCGGCCGCACCAAGCCGTTCTCCTGGATCGGCAAGCGTGGCATGAACCGCGACGACTGCCTGCGTGAAGACCGCAAGCAACTGGTCGGGCTGAAGCCGGTCGACCCGAACAAGGTGCTGCCGGAAGGTGCGCAACTGGTGTTCGACCCGAAACAGTCCATCCCGATGCAGATGGTCGGCCACGTCACCTCCAGCTACATGAGCGCGGCCATGGGCCACAGCTTCGCCATGGCCGTCGTCAAGGGCGGGCTCAAGCGCATGGGTGAGCGGGTGTTCGCCCCGCTGGTCGATGGCAGCGTGATCGAAGCCGAAATCTGCAGCTCCGTGTTCTATGACCCGAAAGGGGATCGCCAGAATGTCTAACGTCAACCTGTTCCAACAACGTCCCGCCGACATCGCCGGGCAATCCCCGCTGCATCACGCCGGCCTGCACGAGCTGGCCGGCAAGGGCAGCAAGAGCGCCGGCGTGACCCTGCGCGAGAAGAAGCTGCGCGGTCATCTGGTGATCCGTGGCGACGCCAGGGATGCGGCGTTCTCCGGTGGCATCCACAAGGCCGTCGGCCTGGAACTGCCGGTGGCGCTGACCCTGGTGGCCGATGGCGACACCTCGCTGCAGTGGCTCGGCCCTGACGAATGGTTGCTGATCGTGCCCGGCGGCACCGAGTTCGACGTCGAGCGCAAGCTGCGCGAGGCGCTGGACGGCCAGCTGTTCTCGGTGGTCAACGTCAGCGGCGGGCAGACCCTGCTGCAGCTCTCCGGGCCCAAGGTGCGCGAGATGCTGATGAAGTCCACGTCCTACGACGTGCACCCGAGCAACTTCCCGGTCGGCAAGGCGGTGGGCACCGTGTTCGCCAAGTCGCAACTGGTGATTCGCCATGTCGGCGAGGACACCTGGGAGCTGGTGATCCGGCGCAGCTTCGCCGACTACTTCTGGCTGTGGCTGCAGGATGCCTGCGCCGAGTACGGGTTGGCGGTCGAGGCTTGATATCCAACGGCTCCCTCTGGGGAGGCGGGAAGGGTAGACCGCGTTGACTCGGATAGCCCTCTCCCCGACCCCTCTCTCATGAATGGGAGAGGGGTGAACAGCAACGGAGTTTGTCTCGGAGATTGTTATGGGCCGCACCCCCGATACCTGGATTCTCACCGCTCACTGCCCGAGCGTGCTCGGCACCGTGGACGCGGTGACGCGCTTTCTCTTCGAGCAGCACTGCTACGTCACCGAGCACCACAGCTTCGATGATCGGCTGTCGTCGCGCTTCTTCATCCGCGTGGAGTTTCGTCAGCCGGATGGCTTCGACGAGCAGGCCTTCCGCGACGGCCTGGCCGAGCGCCTGGCGCCGTTCCAGATGCAGGTCGAGCTGACCCCGCCGGGCTATCGCGCCAAGGTCGTGCTGATGGTCTCCAAGGCCGATCACTGCCTCAATGACCTGCTCTATCGCCAGCGCATCGGCCAACTGGCCATGGACGTGGTGGCTGTGGTCTCCAACCACCCGGACCTCGAGCCGCTGGCGCGCTGGCATGGCATTCCCTATCACCATTTCCCGCTCGACCCGGCCGACAAGCCGGCGCAGGAGCGCAAGGTGCTCAAGGTGATCGAGGATACCGGTGCCGAACTGGTGGTGCTCGCCCGCTACATGCAGGTGCTGTCGCCCGAGCTGTGCAAGAAGCTCGATGGCTGGGCGATCAATATCCATCACTCGCTGCTGCCCGGCTTCAAGGGCGCCAAGCCCTATCACCAGGCCTACCAGAAGGGGGTCAAGCTGGTCGGCGCCACGGCGCACTACATCAACAACGATCTCGATGAGGGGCCGATCATCGCCCAGGGCGTGGAGGCGGTGGATCACGCCCATTACCCCGAGGACCTGATCGCCAAGGGGCGTGACATCGAGTGCCTGACCCTGGCGCGTGCGGTCGGTCATCACATCGACCGCCGTGTGTTCCTCAACGCCAACCGCACGGTGGTGCTCAACGCCTGAGGACGGATCACCGGTAACCCGGACGCAAACCGGGGAAATTCTCGCTCACCGCCCTGCCAGGCTTTACCGGCGGTGACCGGCAACAGACGAAAGAAGCTCCAGTGCAAGGCCGCGTGGCCCTTCGGTCGCGCCTTGTATCCACAAAAAGAAAGGAGAGTTACGCATGTCTGGTAATCGTGGTGTGGTTTATCTCGGTGCGGGCAAGGTCGAAGTGCAGAAGATCGACTACCCGAAGATGCAGGACCCGCGCGGCAAGAAGATCGAGCACGGCGTCATCCTGAAAGTCGTTTCCACCAACATCTGCGGCTCCGACCAGCACATGGTGCGCGGCCGTACGACCGCTCAGGTCGGCCTGGTGCTGGGCCACGAGATCACCGGCGAGGTGATCGAGAAGGGCCGCGACGTCGAGCGCCTGCAGATCGGTGATCTGGTTTCCGTTCCGTTCAACGTCGCCTGTGGCCGTTGCCGCTCCTGCAAGGAACAGCACACCGGCGTCTGTCTGACCGTCAACCCGGCGCGTGCCGGTGGCGCCTACGGTTACGTCGACATGGGCGACTGGACCGGTGGCCAGGCCGAATACGTGCTGGTGCCCTACGCCGACTTCAACCTGCTCAAGCTGCCGGACCGCGACAAGGCCATGGAGAAGATCCGCGACCTGACCTGCCTGTCCGACATCCTGCCGACCGGCTACCACGGTGCCGTGACCGCCGGTGTCGGTCCGGGCAGCACCGTCTACGTCGCTGGCGCCGGCCCCGTCGGCCTGGCCGCGGCCGCCTCGGCGCGCCTGCTGGGTGCCGCCGTGGTCATCGTCGGCGACCTCAACCCGGCGCGTCTGGCGCATGCCAAGGCCCAGGGCTTCGAGATCGCCGACCTGTCCAAGGACACCCCGCTGCACGAGCAGATCGCCGACCTGCTGGGCGAGCCGGAAGTCGATTGCGCCATCGATTGCGTGGGCTTCGAGGCCCGTGGTCATGGCCACGAGGGGGCCAAGCACGAGGCACCGGCCACCGTGCTCAACTCGCTGATGCAGGTGACCCGCGTCGCCGGCAAGATCGGCATCCCCGGCCTGTACGTGACCGAAGATCCGGGCGCGGTCGATGCCGCCGCCAAGATCGGCAGCCTGAGCATTCGCTTCGGCCTCGGCTGGGCCAAGTCGCACAGCTTCCACACCGGCCAGACCCCGGTGATGAAATACAACCGTGCGCTGATGCAGGCCATCATGTGGGACCGCATCAACATCGCCGAAGTGGTGGGCGTGCAGGTGATCAACCTGGACGACGCGCCGCGCGGCTATGGCGAGTTCGATGCCGGGGTGCCGAAGAAATTCGTCATCGACCCGCACAAGACCTTCAGCGCAGCCTGAGTTTCACGGCCCTGGGCGCATTGGTCCGCGCCTTTTTCGGGAGCCTGCGGGCTCCCTTTTTTCCTTTGCAAGATTCATGAGGCGTTGCGCGGCTGAAGTTGCACCTACAGGCCGTACTTCTTCACCTTGTCGAACAGCGTGGTCTTGGCCATGCCCAGCGTCTGAGCGGCCTGGCTGAGGTTGCCGGCGTGGCGCTCCAGTGCAGCGCTGAGCAGGCTGCGTTCGAAGGCTTCCACGGCCTCGTTGAAGCCCAGCGTGTTGTTGTCGGCCTGGCCGCTTTTCTTGAACACCGGCAGGCCGAGGGCAAAGCGCTCGGCGACGTTACGCAGTTCGCGCACGTTGCCTGGCCAGTCGTGGGCGCTGAGCGCGGCCAGGGTCTGGCGGTCCAGCTCGGGCACGGCGCGGTCGAAGCGCAGCGCCGCCAACTGCAGGAAGTGCTCGAACAGCAGGGCGATGTCCTCGCGGCGCTCGCGCAGCGGCGGCAGTTCCAGGGTCACCACGTTCAGCCGGTAGTACAGGTCGCTGCGGAACTCGCCACGTTTGCCCAGTTCATCCAGGTCGGACTTGGTCGCGGCGATCACCCGGCAGTCGACGGCGACCGGCTGGTTCGAGCCGAGGCGCTCCAGGCTGTGCTCCTGCAGCACGCGCAGCAGCTTGATCTGCAGGTTGAGCGGCATGCTCTCGATTTCGTCGAGGAACAGGCTGCCGCCGTCGGCGTGTTCGATCTTGCCGATGCGGCGTTTGCCGGCGCCGGTGAAGGCATGCGCCTCGTGGCCGAATATCTCGCTCTCGAACAGGCTTTCCGGCAGGCCGCCGCAATTGAGCGCAACGAACTGCTTGCTCTGCCGCCTGCTGAAGTCGTGCAGGCAGCGGGCGACCAGTTCCTTGCCGGTGCCGGTTTCGCCCTCGATCAGCACGTTGGCGTTGGTGTCGGCGACGTTGGCGATCAGCTCGCGCAACTGCTGCATGGCCGGCGAGCGGCCGATGATGCGCTGCTCCAGTGCCTGGCGCCCGGCCAGCTGGCGGCGCAGGGCGCTGACCTCGCGGGCCAGGGCGCGCTGCTCCAGGGCGCGGCGGGCGACGTCGACCAGGCGTTCCGGCGAGAACGGTTTCTCCATGAAGTCATAGGCGCCGTCGCGCATCGCCCCCACGGCCATGCCGATGTCGCCATGGCCGGTGATCAGTACCACCGGCAGGCTGGCGTCGCGTTGCTTGAGGCGCGTCAGCAGCTCCAGGCCGTCGATGCCGGGCAGGCGGATATCGCTGACGACGATGCCGGCGAAGTCGCTGTCGACCTGGGCCAGGGCTTCCTCGGCGCTGCTCACGCCGATGCTGGGAATGTCTTCCAGGGCCAGGGCCTGCTGGCAGCCGAGCAGCACATGGGGGTCGTCTTCGACGATCAGGACGGTGAGGCGGTCGCTCATGCTTGTGGCTCTCGCGGATAGGGCAGGCTGAGGACGAAGGCGGTGCCGCCTTCTTCCGGGTGGCGCACGGTGAGGCTGCCACCGGCGGCGGCGGCGAGGCTGGCCGAGAGGGTCAGGCCGAGCCCCAGGCCCTGTTCGCCCGGCTTGGTGGTGAAGAAGGGTTCGAACAGATGGGCGCGGGTTTCCGGCGCGATGCCGGGACCGTTGTCGCGGATTTCCAGCAGGTAGTGCTCGGCTTCGGCGTTGCCGCTCAGCCAGATATGCCGGTCGCCTTGCGCTTGCAGTGCGTCGACGGCGTTGCTGATCAGGTTGACCAGGATCTGTTCCAGGCGAATCTGCTCGATGGCCAGGCGCGCCTCGGCGAACTCCTGGTGAATCTTCACCCGGGTGCGCTGCAGGCGCGGATGCAGCAGCAACAGCGCGGCGTCCACCGCCTGCTGCAGCGAGGCTTCGCCCTGGTCGCCGGCGCGGCGGGCGAAGGCGCGCAGGCTGGCGGTGATCTTGCCCATGCGGTCGACCAGCTCGGCGATGTTCTGCAGGTTGCTGCTGGCGACATCCAGCGCGCCGCGCTGGAGAAAGCGCACGGTGTTGGCCGACAGCGTGCGCAGGGCCGCCAGTGGCTGGTTGAGCTCATGGGCGATGCTGGTGGACATTTGCCCGATCACGGCCAGCTTGCCGGCCTGGACCAGCTCGTCCTGGGCCTGGCGCAGGGTGGTTTCGGCCTGCTCGCGCTCGCTCACTTCCGCCAGCAGGCGCGCGTTGCTGGCCTGCAGGTCGGCGGTGCGCTCGGTGATCTTGCGTTCCAGTTCGTCGTTGGCCGCCTGCAGCGCTTCGCGTGCGGCCAGGCGGGTGGCGATGACCTTGCGCCGTTCGTTCCAGGCGATCAGCAGGAAGGCCAGCAGCGCGCAGGCCACCGCCGCCAGCAGGGCATTGAGCAGGGCGGCGCTGCGCTGCTCCTGCAGCGGGCTGAGCAGCGTCAGGTGCCAGGGCGTGTCAACCAGCGGGCGAGTCTGCAGCAGGTAGCGGGTGATGCTGCCGTCGTGGTCGAGGCTGATCTGTTCCAGGCCGTCGCCGAGCGCTTCACGCCCGGCGAACTGCAGCTCCTCCAGCGCCGCCCAGTGATATTGCAGGCTGCGCGCCAGGCGTTCGCGGCTGGCGTCGTCCAGCGCCTGCACGGCCTTGAGCCGGCGCTCCGGCTTGCTGGAGAGGATGATGATGCCGTTCTCGTCGCTGACGTAGGCTTCCAGGTGGGCGCGCTGCCAGCGCTCTTCGAGGGTGTCCAGGCGCACCTTGACCACCGCCACGCCGATCACCTTGCCGTCTTCGCGCAAGCCGTGAGACAGGTAGTAGCCCGCCTCGCCGGTGGTGCTGCCGATGCCGTAGAAGCGGCCAGCCTTGCCCTGCACGGCATCCTGGTAGTAGGCACGGAACGACAGGTCCTCGCCGAGGTAGCTGTCGGCGCGGTCCCAGTTGCTGGTGGCGATGACCCGCCCGTCCAGGTCGAGCACGTAGATGGCCAGGCTGCCGCTGCGCTGGTTCAGCCCGGCCAGGTACTGGTTGACGTGATGCCTGCGGTACGCCGTGGGGAACTGCAGCAGGCGCGAGACGTTGCCTTCCAGCTCCAGCAGGCTGGGCAGGTAGGTGTACTTGGTGATCTCGCTTTCCACCGCGCGGGCATTCAGTTCGAGCTGGCGCTCGCCGCTTTCGGCCAGCGTCTGGATACCGCTGCGGTCACTCAGCAGATAGGCCGCATAGCCACTGCCAAGCACCAGCAGGAGGAGCAGGCAGGCCAGCGAGAGATGGCGAAGCAGGCGCGTTTTCACGATCAGGTCGGCGTGAGTACTGGCGGGCAGGCATTGCATCACAGTCATCCCTGTCTGGCCAGATGAGCGCCGCGCCGGGTGCGGCGTGCGCACCCGGCGGCGTCCGTGGGCGCTCAGTGCTGGAGAATCTTCGCCAGGAACTGCTGCGCGCGTTCGGAGCGGGCATTGATGTCGCCGAAGAACTCTTCCTTGGCGCAGTCCTCGACGATCTGCCCGCGGTCCATGAAGATCACTCGGTCGGCGACCTTGCGTGCGAAGCCCATCTCGTGGGTCACGCACATCATGGTCATGCCTTCCTGGGCCAGCTGCACCATCACGTCGAGCACCTCGTTGACCATCTCCGGGTCGAGCGCCGAGGTGGGTTCGTCGAACAGCATCACCACCGGGTCCATGGCCAGCGCACGGGCGATCGCCACGCGCTGCTGCTGGCCGCCGGAGAGCTGGCCCGGGTGCTTGTGCGCGTGGGCGGCGAGGCCGACACGGTCGAGCAGGGCCAGGCCCTTCTCGGTGGCCTCGTCCTTGCTGCGGCCGAGCACCTTGACCTGGGCGATGGTGAGGTTCTCGGTGATCGACAGGTGCGGGAACAGCTCGAAGTGCTGGAACACCATGCCGACGCGCGAGCGCAGCCTGGGCAGGTTGGTCTTCTTGTCGGCGATGGAGGTGCCGTCGACCACGATGTCACCCTGCTGGAAGGGCTCCAGCGCGTTGACGCACTTGATCAGGGTCGACTTGCCCGAACCCGACGGGCCGCAGACCACGACCACTTCGCCCTTCTTCACTTCTGTGCTGCACTCGGTCAGCACCTGGAAGTCCCCGTACCACTTGTTGACGTTCTTGATGGCAATCATACGGCTAACCTTTTCTGCAGAAGCTTGACCAGTTGCGAGGCGGCGAAGCTGACGGTGAAGTAGACCAGGCCGGCGAAGATCAGAAACTCGTGGGGCTGGCCGATGATGTCGCCACGCGAGCGGGCGGCGTTGAGGAAGTCCATCAGGCCCACGGTGTACACCAGCGAGGTGTCCTGGAAGAGGATGATGCTCTGCTGCAACAGCAGCGGGGTCATCTTGCGGAAGGCCTGCGGCAGGATGATCAGGCGCATGCTCTGCGCGTAGCTCATGCCCAGCGCCGAGGCGGCGCCCATCTGACCCTTGGGGATGGCCTGGATGCCGGCGCGGACGATCTCGCAGAAGTAGGCGGCCTCGAACATCACGAAGGCCACCAGGCAGGAGCTGAACGCCCCGACCGGCGTGTCCTCGCCGGTGATCCAGCGCAGGATGAAGGGCACCGCGAAGTAGAACCAGGTGACCACCAGCAGCAGCGGGATCGAGCGGAAGTAGTTGACGTAGGTGGCGGCGATGTTCGCCAGCAGCCGGCTGTGCGACAGGCGCATCAGGGCCAGCAGGGTGCCCAGCACCACGCCGCCGAGCACGCCGAGGACCATCAGCTGCAGGGTGATCAGCATGCCTTCCCACAGCCCCGGCAGCGCCGGAACGATCTGGCTGAAGTCCATCACTTGCCTCCTACGGAAATCAGGCCCGGCACCGCGACCTTCTTCTCGATCAGGCGCATCAGCAGCATCAGGCTCATGTTCAGGGTGAAGTAGATCAGCGTGGCCAGGGTGAAGGCCTCGAACAGGTTGGCGCTGAACTCGGCGGTCTGCTTGGTCTGCGCCAGCAGCTCCATCAGACCGATCAGCGAGGCCACCGAGGAGTTCTTGAAGATGTTGAGGAATTCACTGGTCAGCGGCGGGATGATGATGCGAAACGCCTGTGGCAGCAGCACGTCCCGGTAGATCTGCGGCAGGCGGAAACCCAGCGCGTAGCCGGCGGCCAGCTGGCCCCTGGGCAATGCCTGGATACCGGTGCGCACCTGTTCGCAGACCCGCGCCGCGGTGAACAGGCCGAGGCACACGACGACCGAGAGATAGGCCGAGGTGGCCGGGTTGAGGTCCTGCTTGAACCACAGCTCCAGGGGTTCCGGCAGCAGGTCCGGCACCAGGAAGTACCAGAGGAACAGCTGCACCAGCAGCGGCACGTTGCGGAAGATTTCCACGTAGGCGGTGGCCAGGCCGGACAGCCAGCGGTTCGGCAGGGTACGCATGACGCCGAGCAGCGCGCCGAGCGCCAGGGCGATCAGCCAGCCTGCCAGGGCGATGGCGATGGTCCAGCCCAGGCCGGTGACGAACCAGTCCAGGTAGGTCTCGCTGCCGATGCCGGTGGACTTGAAGTAGATGCCCCAGTCCCAGTTGTAATTCATTGCAACTTTCCCCTCTGCTGAGGAAACGATCTGCTGCGCGTCGGCTCTGCTGTGTCGAAGGCAGATGCTCGCTGGCGAGATCGTGAATACGTTGGCGAAGCGCGAAAGCGGGCGACAGTTCCCCGTATCCGCGTGGGCGGATGGTCTCGGCTTCGTCAGGAATTAGGTTGGGGAGGCCGCAGGCCTCCCCGGAGTCCCCGCGCCGTCACGCCTCGTGAGCGTGGCGGCGCATCACCGTCAAATCTGTTCTGCGGATTTGTCGGTCGGGTTGGCGATCAGCTGCTTCAGCTCGTCGCTCATGGGGAAATTCAGGTTCAGGCCCTTCGGTGGGACGGGCTGCTGGAACCACTTGGCGTAGATCTCGTTGATTTCGCCGGAAGCGAAGGTGTCGCTGATGGCCTTGTCGACCACCTTCTTGAAGGCCTCGTCGCCCTTGCGCAGCATGCAGCCGTAGACCTCGAAGGACTGCGGCGTGCCGACCACGCTCCAGTCGTCAGGCTTCTTGGCCTTGGCCATCTCGCCGGCGAGCAGGGCGTCGTCCATCATGAAGGCCACGGCGCGGTTGGACTCGAGCATCAGGAAGGACTCCCCGTGGTCCTTGGCCGAGATCACGTTCATGCCCATCTGCTTCTCGGCATTCATCGACTTGATCAGGCGCTCGGAGGTGGTGCCGGCGGTGGTCACCACGTTCTTGCCCTTGAGGTCGCCGAAATCCTTGATGCCGCTGCTGTTCCTGGCCAGCAGGCGGGTGCCGACCTCGAAGATGCCGACCGAGAAGTCGACCTGCTGCTGGCGCTCGACGTTGTTGGTGGTGGAGCCGCATTCCAGGTCGACGGTGCCGTTCTGCACCAGGGGAATACGGGTCTGCGAAGTCACCAGGTTGTAGCGTACCTTGAGGTCAGGCAGGCCCAGTTCCTGTTTCAGCGCCTCGACCACTTTCAGTTGCAGATCGTGGGAGTAGCCGATGGGTTTGCGCGAGTTGTCGCCGAAGTAGGAGAAGGGGATGGAGGAGTCGCGGTGGCCCAGGGTGATGGTGCCGGTGTCCTTGATCTTCTTCAGGGTGCCGGTCAGCTCCTCTGCGATGGCCGGAGTGGAGAGAATGGCTGCAGCGACGGCCACGCTCAGTACACGGTGGAAGGTACGCATGAATCGAGTCCTCGGTATTGTTGTTGTGATGGCGTGCTCACGCCACTTTGCTCACGGAAGGTCTATCGCATTCCTGAGAGGGACTTGAGCAGGTTGCATGCCAGCGCTTTCGAGGACCTTGTATTTAATTCAAATCATTGATTTTAAAGAAATTAAATTAATTTCCCGAGCGGGGCGAGATGCCTGTTCGTTCGACCTTCCGACCATCGCGCTGCGCGGCATTCGGAAAACCGAACGACAAGCCGGTCATGGCTGGGCGTCGTGGCGCAGGTCGGCGATGCGCGCGTCCTTGGCCTGCCACAGCGCGGATACCCAGTCCTGCATCTGCTGGCGGAAGGCGGGGTCGTTCTCGTAGTCGCCGCGGCACAGCGTGGGGTCGAGAGGCAGCGTGCGGATGTCGACGATGACCTTCGCGACCTGGCCGCTGAGCAGGTCCCAGAAGCCTGGTACCTGCTGGTCGGGGTAGACCAGAGTCACGTCCAGCACGGCGTCCAGCTGCTCGCCCAGAGCGGCGAGGACGAAGGCCACGCCACCCGCCTTGGGCTTGAGCAGATAGCGGTACGGCGACTGCTGCTGCGCCTGCTTGGCCGGGGTGAAACGGGTGCCCTCCAGGTAGTTGACCACGGTGACGGGCAGGCGCTTGAACTTCTCGCAGGCCGCCTTGGTGATCTCCAGGTCCTTGCCCTTCATGTGCGGGTTCTTCTCCAGGAACGCCCTGGAATAGCGCTTCATGAAGGGGTAATCCAGCGCCCAGAAGGCCAGGCCGAGGAACGGCACCCAGATCAGCTCCTGCTTGAGGAAGAACTTGAAGTAGGGCGTCTTGCGGTTGAACGCCTGGACCAGCGCGGGGATGTCGACCCAGGACTGATGGTTGCTGATCACCAGGTAGGAGCAATCCTGGCGCAATTCGGCATTGCCGCGAATGTCCCAGCGGGTCGGGGTCAGTAGGGCGAAGATGCGCTTGCAGTTCTCGGCCCAGAATTCGGCGACCCACATCACGCCGCGCGAGCAGGCGTCGCGCGCGGCCTGGCCGGGCAGCACGAATTTGCCCAGCGCGATCAGCAGCAACGGGCCGATCAGGATCAGGGTGTTGGCGAGTAGCAGAACGACGTTCGCAAGGCCGGTCAGCAGGGGGCGCATGTCGACTCCATGGCAGGCGGTGAGCGGCCATCTTATGCAAGCGCGACGCTTTGCTCAAAGCGCTGCTGACTGGCCTATTGCCAGTTGAGAGGCTATATACCCATGAGCCTCATCGGAAGTAGCCTGGTCAGGGAAGGCATTCTCATCTTTCGGTACATGCCATGCTCAAACGGATCGCCGTCACCGATCTTCGTGTCGGAATGTTCATTCAGGAATTCTGTGGTTCGTGGATGGATCACCCCTTCTGGAAATCCAAGTTCGTCCTCAACTCCGAAAAGGATCTCGCACGCATTCGCGACAGCGCGATCAGCGAACTGTGGATCGACGTCAGCAAGGGGGCTGACGTCGCCGCCGGTGTGCAGGCCGCCACCGAGGCCGAGGTCGAATGCGAGGCACAGGCCCGCCTGCTGGCTGCCATCGAGCCACCCAAGGTCAGGAACCTGTCGATGGAGCAGGAGCTGGAGCAGGCGGTCAAGCTGTGCGCGCGCTCCAAGCAGGCAGTGGTGGACATGTTCAGCGATGCACGCATGGGCCAGGCGCTGCAGTTCGATCAGGCCGAGTCGCTGGTGGAGGAGATCTCCCAGTCGGTGATGCGCCACCCCAATGCGCTGATCAGTCTGGCGCGGCTCAAGCACAGCAACGAATACACCTACATGCACTCGGTCGCGGTGTGCGCGCTGATGATCGCGCTGGCCCGTCAGCTCGGCCTGCCAGAGGCGGCCGTGCGTGAGGCGGGGCTGGCCGGCCTGCTGCACGACATCGGCAAGATGGCGGTGCCGCAGGACCTGCTGGACAAGCCCGGCAAGCTCACCGACGGCGAGTTCGCCGCCGTGCGCAAGCACCCGGAGGAGGGCGGCAACATCCTCATCGCCAGCAAGCAGGTCAGCGCGCTGGTGCTGGACGTCTGCCTGCACCACCACGAGAAGATCGACGGCAGTGGCTACCCCCATCGCCTGCAGGGCGAGCAGATCAGCCTGCTGGCGAAGATGGGCGCGGTGTGCGACGTGTACGACGCCATCACCTCGAACCGTCCGTACAAGGCGGGCTGGGACCCGGCGGAGTCGATCCGCAAGATGGCCGAGTGGAAGGGCCACTTCGACGAGCTGGTGTTCCAGGCCTTCGTCAAGACCGTCGGCATCTACCCGGTCGGCGCGCTGGTGCGCCTGCAGAGCGGCCGCCTGGCCGTGGTCATGGAGCAGAACCCCAAGGCGTTGCTGGCGCCCAGGGTCAAGGTGTTCTTCTCGGCCAAGTCGCGCGTGCCGTTGCCGCAGAGCGTCGTCGATCTGAGCAAGATCACCGATCAGGACCGTATCGTCGGGCGCGAGTCCGCCGAGGAGTGGGGCTTCGAGCGCCTCGACGAGCTGTGGACCGGGATGGAGCTGGAAGGCCGTGGGCGCTAGCGCCTGAGGATGTAGCATGCGGTAACGCTTGGCGGGGAACATGGCCCGGGCAGGGCAGTCGTAGATTCGGTCACCGCAAACGAGAGGACCGATCCTTGAAATATGCTCTGCTCCTGCTGGCCGCTGCCATCAGTCTGCCGGCCATGGCCAACCAGCAACCCGATCTCTACGGTCGCTACGAACTGATCAAGCTCCCGGACCTGGGCAAGACCCTCAAGGCCAAGATGGACACGGGCGCCATGACCGCTTCGCTGTCCGCCAAGGACATCGAACCCTTCACCCGCAACGGCGAGGACTGGGTGCGCTTCCGTCTGGCCGTGGACGGTGCCGACGACACCCTGTACGAACATCCGCTGGTGCGCATCGCCGAGATCAAGAAGCGCGCCGAGGAAGGGGGCGAAGCCGGTACGCAGGAGGTCGCCTACTCGCAGCGCCCGGTGATCGAGATGCCGATCTGCCTGGGCGACGAGGAGCACACCATCGAGATCAACCTGACCGATCGACGTACCTTCAGCTATCCGCTGCTGATCGGCGCCAGCGCCATGCGCGATCTTGGTGCGGCGGTGGACCCGGCCGAGCGATACACCCGCGACCGTCCCCAATGCTGAGTTAATTGTCGCATTTCGGAAAAGGCTGATTCCCATTGGCCATTACACTCATTCGGAGTGCCCTGTAACGACTTCCTCGCGCCATGGGGCGCCGGGCCTGCTTCTTGCTAACTGCAATTGTTTGCCAGGCCTGTAGGCCCATTAGGTCACTGAGGTGTCGTCATGACGGGAGTACTCAAGCCGGGTGTACGGCTGCTGCAGCGTTTCAGTTTTGCCCACAAGTTCCAGCTGGTGTTCCTGTTGTTCGCATTGCCGTTGGGCTATGCGCTCTGGGTGATCAGCAGCGATTCCCTCTCGCGCCTGGATTTCGTCGACCGCGAGGTCGAGGGTGCGCAGGCGCTCGAGCGCATGGCCAAGGTGCAGCAGGAGCTGATTGCCCAGCGCACCCTGTTCGCCCGCTGGAAAGGCACCGAAGACGCCGCCGAAGGGCAGCTGCGCCAGCGTGAAGCGCAGCTCGATGCAGCGCTGGAGCAGGCGGCCGAGCCGCTGCAGAGCGCGTTGATCAGCGCCCAGGCGCGCGAGCACTTCCAGGCCCTGCAGGGCGAGCGCGACAGCCTGCGTGCGGAGGCGCTGAAGAAGGTGGCGCTGCCCGATGCGCTGGAGCGCTACCAGAAGACCCTGCTGCATCTGATCGCACTGCGCGAGCAGGTGGCGACCGACAGTGCCCTGATTCTCGATCCGAATCTCGACACCTACCTGATGATGGAGCAGATCACCTACATCATGCCGCGCCTGCTCGAGCAGCTCGGCACCTTCGCCGCGCAGGGGCATGGCGCCGTGGTCTCGCAGCATTTCACCCTGCAGAGCCGGGTGCTGATCCGCGACCTGCGCCGCAGCCTGGACGAGCAGCAGGCGCAGCTGGTCAAGGCGCAGACCACCCTGTCACGCGAGGCCCCGCAGGCCATGCGCCAGCTGAGCGGGCCCTTCGACGCGTCGCTCAAGGCCTTCGACGACTTTCTTGCCCAGATCGACCGCGACATGTTCGAGGCCAGCCCCATGGCGCTGACGCCCGAGCAGTTCATCCAGCGTGTCGAAGCCCTGCAAGTGCAGCTGCAGGACTTGCAGCAGGCGATCTATCAGCAGTTCTCCGTCAGCCTCGGTGGCTATCGGCAACGGGCGCTGAACACGATGATCGAGGTGGTCGGCGCGTTCGTCCTGCTCACCCTGCTGGCGATGTACGTGATGCTGTGCCTGAACGCTTCGATTCGCATCAGCACCGGCAACATCATCGAGGCCGCGCGTGGCCTGCGTGACGGTGACCTGCGCGTGCGCATGGAAGTGAACGGACGCGACGATATGGCGGCCATCGCCCAGGCATTGAACATCGCCGTCGAGCAGATGCGCGACTCGTTGCAAGGGGTCAACCGCGAGAGTCAGCAGCTCGACAGCACGGTGCAGCTGCTCGGTGGCCAGGCCCAGCACGCGCTGGACGCCGTCGAACAGCAACAGGCGCAGATGAGCCAGATCGCCACCGCCGCCACGCAGATGGCCGCCACTGCGCAGAGCGTGGCGCAAAGCTGCGAGCAGGCGGCCGTGGAAGCGCAGCAGACCCGCGAGGTGGCGCTGAGCAGCAACCAGCGCAGCGAGCGCACCAGCGCCAGCATGCGCCAGCTCAGCAGCCGCCTGGGCGACAGCGCCGCGGCGCTGCAGGAGCTGCGTGAGCAGACGCAGCAGATCAACCGGGTGGTCGAGGTGATCAAGGGTATCGCCGAACAGACCAACCTGCTGGCGCTCAATGCCGCCATCGAGGCCGCCCGCGCTGGCGAGGCGGGGCGCGGGTTCGCCGTGGTCGCGGACGAGGTTCGCTCGCTGTCCAAGCGCACCCAGGACTCGACCCAGGAGATCGCCCAGACCGTGGACAACCTGCAACGCGTGGTCGGCCAGTCGGTCACGCTGATGGAGGACGCCTGCTCCCAGGCCGACGGCGATATCGGCAGCGTGCTGGCCATGGGCGACGAGCTGCAGAACATCGTCGATTCCGTGCAGCGGGTCAGCGACCGCCTGGCGCAGATCGCCACGGCGGCCGAACAGCAGGCCGCCACGGCCGATGAGGTCAGCGGCAACATCCAGCAGGTCGATCAGGCCGCAGGGCAGTTGCTCGATGGCGCCCAGGCCGTCAGCAGCGCGGCCGAGCAGTTGCGCCGGGGCAGCGAAGGGCTGGCGCAGAATACCGGGCGTTTCAGCCTCGACTGAGGTTGGGGTTGCAACCGAAAACAGCGGTGCGCTGATGCGGCGCCGGAGCCGGGCCTGAGCGCCAGCCCGGCCCGTTCCTCGCCTGTTCTGGCCGGCCTGAACGGCATTCGGCGATCTTTCGTGCAGCTCCTGAGCTGACCTGGCTGGCCAACTCTGCTAAAAACAATGCAAACCACACGGAGCCCCAGCATGAAAACGGTCGCCGAAGTCCTCAGAACCAAGTCGAACGCCCTTCTTTACAGCATCGATGCGGACGACTCCCTGCTCGATGGCCTGCGCATCATGTCCGAGAAGGGCATCGGCGCCCTGGTGGTGCTGTCTGGCGGGCGGCTGGTGGGCATCGTCAGCGAGCGCGACTACGTGCGCAAGGTGGCCCTGGCCGAGCGCTCCATGCTGGCGGCCAAGGTCAGCGAAATCATGACCCGCGACGTGATCAGCGTCGGCCCGCGCGACAGCCTGCAGCACTGCATGGAGCTGATGACCGAGCGCCGCCTGCGCCACTTGCCGGTGCTGGCCGAGGGCGAGCTGATCGGCCTGCTCTCCATCGGTGACCTGGTCAAGGAAACCATCGCCGAACAGGCCGACCTGATTCGCCAGCTGGAACAGTACATTCGCGGCGAGCACTGAGCCTGCCCGAGCGCGTCGCGGTGCCCCCATCCCATGGCAGTTGCAGCCCGTCAACGGCGTCCCGGCGGGTTGCCCCCGCCTGCGCTTGACGCCCGCCGCCGCCCTCGGCAGTCTCCTGCCGTCGAACCCCAGGTGCAGGATGCCCGATGCCGCAGATACTCATAGTCGAAGACGAAGCCGCGATTGCCGACACCCTGGTCTATGCCCTGCAGGCCGAAGGCTTCACCACTCACTGGTCGAGCCTCGGCAGCGAGGCGCTGACCCTGCTGGAGAGCGGGCGTTTCGACCTGGCCATCCTCGACGTCGGCCTGCCGGATATCAGCGGCTTCGAGGTGTGCAAACGCCTGCGGCGCTTTTCCGAGGTGCCGGTGATCTTCCTCACCGCGCGCAGTGAAGAGATCGATCGCGTGGTGGGCCTGGAGATCGGCGCCGACGACTATGTGGTCAAGCCCTTCAGCCCGCGCGAGGTGGCCGCCAGGGTCAAGGTCATCCTCAGGCGCATGGTGCCGCGCGAAACCACGGAGAGCGCCGCGCCAGGCGTTTTCCAGATCGACGACGCGGCCTTTCGCATCCACTACCACGGCCAGGCGCTGAGCCTGACCCGCCACGAGTTTCGCCTGTTGCGCACCTTGCTCGGCCAGCCGGGGCGAGTGTTCTCCCGCGAACAGCTGCTTGACGCGCTCGGCGTGCCCAGCGAAGCCGGTTACGAGCGCAACATCGACAGTCACATCAAGAGCCTGCGGGCCAAGCTGCGTAGCGTTGCCGCCACCGATGAGCCGATCCAGACCCATCGTGGCCTGGGCTACAGTTTCGAGCCGGCGGCCTAGCGCCTTTCCTCGATCTGCCAGGCTCGGTCGAGCGGCGTTGCAGATGCCTTCGGGATGCTCGTTCACCCTTGTAAACTCCGCGTCCTCGGGCGTTTGCACCACCCTTTCCCTCCAGTTCGCGAGACCGTAGAGAGGCTCCTTCCATGCCGTTGGGCGTTCGCATCTTCCTCGTCTACTTCCTCTTCGTCGGCCTGGCGGGCTGGTTCGTGCTCAGCACGGTGATGGACGAGATTCGTCCCGGTGTGCGCCAGAGTACCGAGGAGACCCTGGTCGATACCGCCAACCTGCTGGCGGAGATCCTGCGGGACGAGGTCAAGGCCGGTACCCTCGGCCAGGGCCGCCTGCCAGAGGCACTGGAGGCCTATGGCCGGCGCCAGCCGCAGGCGACCATCTGGGGGCTGACCAAGGCCGAGGTCAACCACCGCATCTACGTCACCGACGGCCAGGGTATCGTCCTGCTCGACTCTGCCGGCCAGGCGGTCGGTCAGGACTACTCGCGCTGGAACGATGTGCTGCTGACCCTGCGCGGCCAGTACGGTGCCCGTTCCACCCGCGAAGACCCGAACGACCCCGATTCGTCGGTCATGTACGTGGCGGCGCCGATCAAGGATGGCGAGCGGATCATCGGCGTGGTCTCGGTGGCCAAGCCCAACCGCACCCTGCAACCCTACATCGAGCGCTCGCAGAACCGCCTGGCCTGGCTCGGCGCCGGCCTGATCGGCCTCGGCCTGCTGATCGGGGCGGCGCTGTCCTGGTGGCTCAGCGCCGCACTGGGCAAGCTGACGCGCTATGCCCAGGCGGTCAGCGAGGGTCAGCGCGCCGAGGCGCCGCAGGTGCGGGGTGGCGAACTGGGGCAACTGGCCGTGGCAGTCGAACGCATGCGCACCGAGCTGGAGGGCAAGGCCTACGTCGAGCGCTACGTGCACACCCTGACGCATGAGCTGAAGAGCCCGCTGGCCGCCATCCGGGGCGCCGCCGAACTGCTCGAGGGCGACATGCCGGTGGAGCAGCGCCAGCGCTTCGTGGCCAATATCCAGCAGGAAAGCGCACGCCTGCAGAACCTCATCGAACGCCTGCTGCATCTGGCCCAGGTGGAGCAGCGCCAGGGGCTGGAGGAGCGCGTGACGGTCGCGCTGGGGGCTCTGGTCGACGAGCTGCTGCAGGCGCAGCAGGCGCGCATCACCGCCGCCGGTCTGCAGGTCGAAGAGGCGCTGCCAGCGGGCCTCAGCCTGCGAGGCGAGCGCTTCCTGCTGCGTCAGGCGCTGGCCAACCTGCTGGACAATGCCCTGGACTTCACGCCACCCGGCGGGCGCATCCGTATCGCCGCCGAACGCCGGGGCGAGCGTGTCGTGCTGCGCCTGTTCAACCAGGGCGAAGCCATCCCCGATTACGCGCTGGCACGCCTGACCGAGCGCTTCTACTCCCTGCCGCGCCCCAATGGCGGGCGCAAGAGCACGGGGCTTGGCCTCAACTTCGTCCAGGAAGTGGCCGAACTGCATGGCGGCGAGCTGCAGGTCGGTAACGTCGAGGGGGGCGTAGAAGTACGTCTGACGCTGCCCACATAGGATGGGTAGAGCAACGCGAAACCCATCCTATGTGGGGTTCCAGTTTTCGCTGCGCTCAAGCCAGGCAGGGTGGACAAGCTTCGCGTTGTCCACCCTACGCGACGAGTTACCGTAGGGTGGATGACGCTTCTCTCATCCACCCTTGGAAGTGGCTGTCCGGCTACGTGTTGTTGAACATACTTAATATTGCACCCATAAATTGTTCATCTGGCAGCTAATGTCGTACGTGGTAATGTCGCAGCCGCTATTTTCTTGTGTTGAGAATATATATGTGGGTGGGTGCTCTTTGTGCGCTGATTGCCGGCATGATGTGGGGGCTGGTATTCATTGGGCCATTGCTGTTACCGGACTATCCGGCACTGCTTATTTCCATCGGGCGTTATCTGGCATATGGACTCATTGCACTGCCTTTGGCTTGGCTTGATCGTGCCGCCTTACTGAAACTTTCGCGCAACGATTGGTTGGTGGCTGCACTTCTATCGGCTGTTGGGAATTTCTTGTATTACTTCTGCTTGGCAAGCTCCATCCAGCGTACAGGTGGAGCCTTGAGCACTATGATTATAGGTACGTTGCCTGTAGTTATTGCTGTGGCTGCTAATTTGCAGCGGACTGCACAGGCAACCAGATTACCTTGGATGAAACTATTGCCTTCTACGGCGCTGATCATCATAGGGGTGATATGCGTAAACCAAGCCGAACTGGGAGGAAGGCTGGGGCATGAAGGCTTTGATCAATGGAGTTATGGCTTTGGAGTATTACTGGCCATAGCCGCTGTAGCATGCTGGACGTGGTATCCATTGCGCAATGCAGACTGGCTCAGGGAGAACTCCAGCGGCAGTGCAAGAACCTGGGCCACCGCACAGGGCATCGTTACGTTGCCTATGGCTATCATCGGCCTCCTTTGCCTGTGGTCATTTTTCGCCATCCAGGATGGCGACTTTGAAATGCCGCTTGGGCCGGAGCCCGGCTATTTCATTCTTGTCATAGTCGTGATGGCGCTATTTTCTTCCTGGCTGGCGACCGTGTGCTGGAATGAAGCCAGCCGGCGCCTCCCACCTGCACTGGTTGGTCAATTGATCGTGCTGGAAACACTGGCCGCAATGGCCTATCTGTTTATATGGCGCGGTGACGTCCCCGGTATTACGACCCTATCGGGAATGGTGGTGCTGATCGTTGGGGTTCTAATAGCGCTGAAGAAGAGTCGAGCTTTGTAGGATGGGGAGAGCAACGCGAACCCCATCATCTGTGAATTCCTGGGGCGCTGTGTTCTACCCTGGTGGCTTACAGTCCGGGCTACTTGCTGTGCCTGCTCAACCAAGGCGAAGCCATTCCCGATTACGTGCTGGCATGCCTGACCGGACGCTCCTATTCCCTGCCGCGCCCCAATGGCGGGCGCGTGGCACCAATCCGTGCTGGTGCTGCCCAGTGTGTGGAGGGACAGCCATGCCCGCTACATGGCCCTGTCGCCGCTGAAGCGCCTCCCACGGGACGGTGCCTGACAGCGCCCGCATGCAACCTGCTTCGCCACTGACTACATCCGGTCCGCCAGCGCTGCGGTGTCGCGCCGCTCGACCCCGGATGGCGCGTGGAGCGATTCGTTCAACGGCCGATGACTGACGCGGTTCGCCGCTGATGTTTCCTTGCTTGTTTGAATTAATATCTATTTATTCGATTAATTGCTTCGTTTATTTGCGCTATTTAATCGATTTCATGCGAGTAGCATAGGTTCCGTACTCACTTTCCAGCCTCATCCAGGAGCCTGATCATGAAAAAGCAAATCCTCGCCAGCCTCGTTATCGCCGCACTTTCCGCCAGCGCTTTCGCCGCGCCGCAGATTTCCGTTCAGTCCGTCGCTGCCCCTGTCGTCGCTGCAGACGGCGCTGACCGCGTGGGTGCGGACCGAGTGGCCGAAGGGGGCGCCGAACGCACCCTCGAGCGCTTCCGTGTCGCCGAGGATGGTGCTGATCGCGTCGGTGCTGATCGTGTCGCCGAGGGCGGTGCCGAGCGCGTAGGCGTCAACCGCATTGCAGAAGGCGGGGCCGAGCGCACTCTCGAGCGCTTCCGTGTCGCTGAAGATGGCGCTGATCGCGTCGGTGCCAATCGTGTCGCCGAGGGTGGTGCCGAGCGAGTGGGCGCCAGTCGCACTGCCTGATCGACGCTTCACTCCGCTTCGACTGAAGGCGCCCATCCGGGCGCCTTCGTCGTTTACCGACGGAGCTGTATGGCTTGGCGCAGTTATATGGAAGTTAAGTGCGGACCGATAATGTCAAAGGTGATATGAAGTTACACCTGACATGACCAAGCAAATGTACAGCGTCCGGTGGTTGGAATAACTCGAAACCCATAGCCTGCTCTCGGCTGGACCGGCCTGAGTGAGCGTGTTTCAGATACTCCATGCGTTGAATGATCATGTGTGCAGGCTGAAAAAGGTGGCTCACATATCTTTGATGCGAACGCGGTCGCCGTTTTTAGAACGCTACTTTTTCTTGCGTTTGGATCTCTTGCGATGTGCGACTTTTTCTGAAGCTGATGACGTGTTCTCCGGATGCGCCAGCGTTATGGTGATTCGGCTGTGGTATAGCGGCTTGCCAGTGTAATAAGCCAGGAGTATGGCTGCGATCACCGATTCGGCCGATAAATCATCGGTTGCAAACCAAAATCCCAATAAACAGGCGAAGAAAACTATTGCTGCAAGTGCAATTCCTTCTCGGAATACTCTTTTGGCATTGGAAGATAAGGGCACTTTACAGTGTGTGCAGGCGGATAAAGTACCTGGGTCTGAGACGCAGTTCTTTTCGTTGCAGTGAGGGCAGGTGAAGTCAAAATCATGCTGCTCCTCAACATAGGGATAGTCCATTTTTATCTCGTCTTCCTTGAGGGTGAACGGGGGCGAGTGTACGAGCAACTGACTCTTAAATTGGCTCAGCCTGCCGAGCCGGGTTGCAGTGAAGGTGATTAGGGCTGTAAAGCGTCATTATTGGTTCCTTTTCCCTATATAAATGGAGCTGATTGCCAAGGCGCCTGGCCGCCATTCCGACTTGGGCTGATCTGCACTGCACAGGCCTCCATAAACACTCATCGATGGAGCGCAAGTGTAGCGAGTGACCTTGAACCGCCCGCCGATCCCTTCAGATGGCCTGGCCCAGCGCGAAAACAGGCAGGTACATCGCCAGGATCATGACGACGCTGGCCAGCGTCAGGCCGATGGCGCCCGTCAGGCAGGCGGCCAATGGCCGGCGTTCGGCCTTGGGCCAGAACAGGAACGCCGCGATCACCAATATCGGCAGCACCCAGAGCCACAGGTGGTAGCTCAGGGCGAGCTGCGTCATCAGCGGTAGTTGGGCCCCGAAACTGTCGAAGACCTGCTGAAACGAAGGGATGACCAGCATCGGCAGCGCCGCCGCAATGAGTGCACAGATCAGTCCCACGATCAGGCGGGTGGCCGTGGTGGCGCTGCCACCCTGAGCCGATCCGCCTTCGAGGGGCGACTGAGGGGGTTGGTATGGATTGGTCATAGGCCATGGCGTCTGGGGGAAGGGGAGGGTTCGATGAGCGAAGCGACTCAGGTGTCAGGCGTTTCAACGCCGTTTGTCATTCAGGAGTCTTCCGCTTCGGGTGCTCGGAAAGCCTTGCTGTAGTAACCCGACTGATCGAAGCAGCAGACACGTTTCTTGCCGGATGCCAGCATGTCGCAAGCATCGGCAATGCGCTTTTCGCGCGTCTTGAGCTGCTTGGCTGACGTGATCCAGTGTATCCAGTCTACGCGCGCGATGGTCGTCGTGGCGTTCCACACTTCACAGGCTCGAGGGATGGCTGCCAGTGCCGCCTGCAGATCCGACGGGATCTCGGGTTCGGGTTCGCTGGCGACAGGGGCGAGCTCCAGTGTCACGACATCCCCGGCGGCCGCGCCTGCGGCTTCCTGCAGGGCGCTGCTGACCTGCAGCCAATGGCTCAGTTGGCCATCCGGCTCAAGGGTCGCCTGGAACGGGTGGCCATTGAGCCTGCCGGCAACGGTTGTCCTGCCGCGTCTTGGCAGCTGTTCGCTGGCTTCCCTCGGCAGTACCACGAACGTCCATGACCTGTCGCCGGCAGGCTTTGCCGGGCGCAGAAGCCTTGCTTCGAAGCGGCATTTCACATCGGCTGTCGTCACGGCAAACCCTCCGTTCAGTACGCCTGGCCATGGATGGACGCGCAATGGCGCACAGGCAGCGGGCGGTCTCGATGGATGACCTTCCGGGTCATGCTGGAAATCCTTCTCTGGTTCGCCGTCTGTGGCGAGGCGCTGGAGTGTCTGGAGGTTATACCGCATGTCGGATAGCTGCTGGGAGGCCATGATCCAGCGCTGAGCGTCCGGCCTCCGGAGAGCGGCGCCATGATCGCGGACGCATCCGCTGCTACGGATCGGCTTGCGGTTCCAGCGTATGGGCTGGCCGCGGCAAACGCAGCAGGTCGACCTGCCACCAGGTCGGCAGCAGGCGACGGACTTCCGGGCGGGCGAAGCGGTCGTCGATCAGGTAGAGCACGCCCTGGTCTTGCGGTGTGCGGATCACCCGGCCAGCGGCCTGCACCACCTTCTGCAAACCGGGATAGAGGTAGGTGTAGTCGTAGCCGTTGCCGAACAGGGCGTCCATGCGTTGGCGGATTTCCTCGTTGATCGGGTTGAGCTGCGCCAGGCCGAGCGTGGCGACGAAGGCGCCGATCAGGCGCTCGCCGGGCAGATCAACGCCTTCGCCGAAGACGCCGCCGAGCACGGCGAAGCCGATACCGCGACCGCCGACCTGGAAGCGTTCGATGAAGCCCTGGCGCGCCGCTTCGTCCATCTGCCGTGACTGCGTCCACAGCGGAATCTGCGGGTGATCGCGGCGCAGTTGCTGCAGCACCTGCTCCAGATACTGATAGCTGCTGAAGAAGGCCAGGTAGTTGCCGGGGCGTTCGCTGTACTGGCGCGCCATCAGCTGGCAGATCGGTGCCAGCGAGGCATCGCGGTGCTGGTAGCGGGTCGACAGGTTGCGCACCACCTGCACGTGCAGCTGTTCGGCGCTGAATGGCGAGGCGACGTCCAGGCACTGGGTTTCGATCGGCAGGCCGAGCAGGTCGAGGTAGTAGTGGCTGGGGCTGAGGGTGGCGGAGAACAGCGTGGCGCTGTGCGCCTCTTCGAAACGCGGGCCGAGGAAGGGCGCCGGCAGGATATTGCGGATGCACAGCGTGGAATGGCTGCGTCCGTTGCCGGCCTCTTCGCGGTTGATGTCGAACAGTGAGTGCGGGCCGAAGCTTTCCGCCAGGCGGCAGAACAGCATGGCGTCGAGGTAGAAGCTGAGCAGTTCACCGGCATTGCCTTCGGGCTGGTCGGTGAGCAGGTCGGTGATGGCGCTGACCGCCTTGCCCAGCGCGGCGAGCAGCAGGTCCGGCGCCAGCGGATAGACCTGGTAGGGGACCTGCTGTTCACGGTGCAGCTGGTCCCAGTGGCGGTCGACGCGTTCCAGCACGCTCCTCAGGCGCTTCGGTGCGTCGCGGCACATGGCCTTGAAGCGCGCCTGATCCAGCTCGGCGCTGTACATGCCGCGCCCGCGTTCGACCAGGTTGTGCGCCTCGTCCACCAGCAGGCAGACGCGCCACTGGTTGACCAGGGTGAGGCTGTGCAGCAGGGCGCCGAGGTCGAAGTAGTAGTTGTAGTCGCACACCACCACATCGCTCCAGCGGCACAGCTCCTGGCTAAGGTAGTAGGGGCAGACGCCATGGGCGATGGCGATGTTGCGCACCGCCCGCTGATCCAGCCAGCGCTCCTTGAGCGCCGCGCTGCGTGCTGCCGGCAGGCGGTCGTAGAAGCCCTTGGCCAATGGGCAGGAGTCGCCGTGGCAGGCCTTGCTCGGGTGCTCGCAGGCCTTGTCACGGGCCACGTGTTCCAGCACGCGCAGTGGTGTGTCCGGCTCGCGCAGGCGCTGCAGGGCATCCAGCGCCAGGCGCCGGCCCGGTGTCTTCGCACTGAGGAAGAACAGGCGGTCGAGCTGCTGGCCGGGCATGGCCTTGAGCTGCGGGAACAGGGTGCCGAGGGTCTTGCCGATGCCAGTGGTGGCCTGGGCCAGCAGGTAATGGCCGTCACGTGCCGCGCGGTACACGGCCTCGGCCAGTTGCCGCTGGCCGTGGCGGAATTCGCCGTAGGGAAAACTCAAGGCCTCCAGCGCCTGGTTGCGTGCCTGCTGGTGCGCTTGCTCCTGCCGCGCCCAGGTAATGTAGCGGCGGCAGTGCAGGGCGAAGAACTCACCCAGCGACGCGGCGCTGTGGCGCTCGCGGAAGACCGTCTCCTGCTGGGTGATGACGTTGAAGTAGACCACCGCCAGGTCCAGCTCGTCGCAGCCCAGCTCCTGGCACAACAGCCAGCCATAGATCTTCACCTGTGCCCAGTGCAGCAGGCGGTGGTTGGCGGGGATGCGCGAGATGTCGCCTCGGTGGGTCTTGATCTCCTCCAGCAGACGAAACTCGGGGTCGAAGCCGTCGGCGCGACCACTGACCGTCAGCCCTTCGAACTCGCCGATCAGTGGCAACTCGGACACGTAATCCGGGCCGCGCCGGGCCACCACCGTGGCGTGCCCGGCCATGCCCTCCTGGGCCGTCGGCGAGGGGGTGAAACGCAGGTCGAGGTCACCCTCCTTGGCGGTGAACTCGCACAGCTCGCGCACGGCGACGCGCAGGTTCAATCGAGCCACTCCACGTAGCACACGCTGACCGGCATGCCGTGCTCGGCGCAGAACGCCAGCCAGCGCTTCTGGTTGTCCTGCAGGCGGTCGCCGGGGCCCTTTACTTCGATCATCCGGTAGCGTCCCTCGCGGGGCCAGAACTGGATCAGGTCGGGCATGCCGGCGCGGTTCTCGCGAATATCGGCCAGCAGGCGGCGGAACCAGGCGGCCAGGTGCGCTGGCGGCAGGCAGGCCAGCGCCTGCTCCAGACGCTCGGCATCGAGCAGCTCCCAGAACACGAACGGTGACTGGATGCCGAATTTCTCGGCATGGGTACGGCGCATGGCGTCGCGGTAACTGCCATCGTCCAGGCGCGCCAGGCAGGCGGCGAACAGCTCGCTGCGCCGGGCGTGGAAGTCGGCGCGGTGCAGATCGACCGGGCCGGTATGGAAGGGATGGAAGAAGGCACCGGGCAGCGGGGCGAAGATCGCCTCCCAGCAGAGCAGGCCGAACAGCCCGCAGATCAGCGTGTTCTCCACGTAATGCACCGGCGCATCGGGCGCGGCCAGGTGCGCGGCCACGGCCAGCTCGACGCTGGCGGCGCGCGGCAGGCGCAGGTCGAGACGATCCTCATCGAGCTTCGCCGCCTTGGGCGCTGCCGGCAGGCCGAGGCGCCTGCGCAGGCGGGTGCGTGCGCGTCCGGCCAGTTGCGCTTCCTCGGCGTTGAGCGGCGCTTCGAGCACCTGCTCGACCAGGGCCAGCGCCTCGGCATCCTGGCCCAGGCGTTCCAGCACGCGAATCTGCCGTTGCCGCGAGCCGAGCGCGCGGGTGTCGCGATACAGCGTCAGCGCCGAGTCCAGTTCGCCCGCGCGCTCCAGATGCTGCGCCAGTTGCAGCAGCAGGCGCTGGTGGCGTTCGTTGATGTGCGCGCTGGCGCTGGCAAAGTCGCCAAGCTGCTGCAGCACCTCGGGCACCGTCATGCCTGCCTCGAAGGCCTCGCGGCAGAGGCGCAGATGCAGGTAGTCGTCGAGGTCCTGACGGCTGCGAAAACCGCGTGAGCCGGGGGTGATCGGCACCTGCTCGTAACGGAATATCCCCAGGTCGGCCAACACGAACTCCGACCAGTCCTGTGCCAGGTTGCCGAAGAACATCAGCCGCAGGCGGTCGCACAGCGGGCCGATGGCCAGGCTCAACAGGCGCTCGTCCAGCCGTGGGCACCAATCGGCCAGGCTGCGCGGTTCCGTGTGCAGCGCGCGCAGGTGTTCGAGCAATTCGCTCTTCTTCAGGTTGCCGCCGGGCAGGTCGTCGGCGAAGTGCGTGGCCAGCTCATCCTTGAGCAGCAGGGCGCCCAGCTCGTCGAAGGTCAGCGCTGCATGCTCGATCAGCCAGCCCGACGCCAGCAGCGCGCCAGCCGCAGTGGCGATGTCGCCGATCTCCACATAGCGCAGCTTGCCGGCGCGAAAGTGCACGCCCTTGCGCATGACCAGGCGCACCAGCAGCGCCTGGGATGGTAGCGGCAGCTGGAGAAAGTTCGCGACGAAGGCCAGCTCGGCGTCGTCCATCAGGTCGCGATGATGGGTGTCGAGCCAGTCGAGGGCCTTGCGGAAGTTGGCCAGGTAATAGAGTTCGGGGGCGTCGAGGTTGAGCATGGTGCGAAGTCTTACTGGTTTTTTATACAGATGCCAGTGCCGTTCACCCGCTGCATTGCCTGAGCAGACGGAAGGCGGGGCGCCTGAGTCGTGCCTGAGAGGTGAGCCTATCTAGCTGATCGGAAAGAGGTTTTTCAGCTATCGATGGCGTCGATTGTCACTATCCCGAGATGTCCCTTTTGCCGTTTCGGGGCGTGCGTAACATGACAACCGTACCCAGTTGCTCACCCCTTCTCAGGAGAACGAACATGAAAAAGCAGATCCTCGCCAGCCTTGTCCTCGCCGCCCTGTCCGCCAGTGCCTTTGCCCTGCCGCAGGTAACCGTCGCGCAATCCACCGCCCCTGTCGTCGCTGAAGATGGTGCCGATCGTGTAGGCGCGAACCGTGTCGCCGAAGGTGGTGCCGAGCGCACGCTGGAGCGTTTCCGCGTAGCCGAAGATGGCGCCGATCGCGTCGGTGCGAACCGTGTCGCCGAAGGCGGTGCCGAGCGTACGCTGGAGCGTTTCCGCGTCGCTGAAGATGGCGCCGATCGCGTTGGTGCGAGCCGTGTGGCCGAAGGTGGTGCCGAGCGCACGCTGGAGCGTTTCCGCGTCGCTGAAGATGGCGCTGATCGCGTCGGTGCGAACCGCGTTGCTGAAGACGGTGCCGACCGCGTAGGCGCCAGCCGTATCAGCTGATCCGGTCATCCATCACGCGGGAGCAGTCTCATGCCGCACAGCCATTAGCAAGGGCGCCCTCGACCGGCGCCCTTTCTGTTTCCCACATTCTCCACGCAATCTCCACGCTCGCCCCATACCCCCGCCACTCAGGCTGCCCAGACTCTGCCGTACCTTCACTCGCTACGGAGAGCCGTACCATGAGCCGTACCCTGGGCTTCAAGCTGGGCGCCATCGCCCTGCTGATTCTGCTGTTGATGATTCCCCTGTTGATGATCGATGGCCTGGTCGACGAGCGCCAGGGCCTGCGCCATGACGTGCTGCAGGACATCGCGCGCAGCTCCAGCTATCGCCAGCAGGTCACCGGGCCGATTCTGGTCGTGCCTTACATCAAGACCACTCACGAGTGGAAAACCAACAAGACCACCGGCGAACGCTACACCGAGGAGCGTCAGCAACGCGGACGCCTGTACTTCCTGCCGGAGCGCTTCGTGCTCGAAGGGCAGGTCGGCACCGAGCTGCGGGCGCGGGGCATCTACCAGGCGCGCCTGTACCACAGCGACAGCCAGGTCAGTGGCCAGTTCCGCCTGCCGGCGCGCCTGGGCCTGGGCGACGACCTCGGCTTCTACCGCTTCGAGAAGCCTTTCCTCTCGGTCGGCATCAGCGACATTCGCGGTATCAGCAATGACCTGCAGTTGCGCCTCAATGGCCAGACCCTGAGCTTCGCTCCCGGCAGCGGTGACGACAGTTTCGGCGCGGGCGTGCATGCACCGATCCCCGCACTCGACCCGCAGGGTGGGCAGAGCCTGGAGTTCGCCTTCGACCTCAAGCTGCAGGGCACCGAGCAGTTGTCGATCGTGCCGGTCGGGCGTGACAGCCGGGTCAAACTGAGCTCCGACTGGCCGCACCCGAGTTTCGTCGGCGAGTACTTGCCGAACCGTCGCAGCATCGACGCCAAGGGCTTCACGGCCGAATGGCAGACCAGCTTCTTCGCCACCAACCTGGAGGAGGCGCTGCGTGACTGCGTGGTGGGCGAGCGTTGCCAGGCGCTGTTCGGCCGCCACTTCGGCGTCAGCTTCGTCGACCCCGTCGACCAGTACCTGAAGACCGACCGGGCGATCAAATACGCGCTGCTGTTCATCGCCCTGACCTTCGCGGCGTTCTTCCTCTTCGAAGTGCTCAAGCGCCTCGCCGTGCACCCGGTGCAGTACGCCCTGGTGGGGCTGTCGCTGGCGCTGTTCTACCTGTTGCTGCTGTCGCTCTCCGAGCATCTGCCTTTCGCACTGGCCTATGGCCTTTCCGCCACGGCCTGCGTCGGCCTGATCGGCTTCTACGTCAGCCACGTGCTGCACAGCTGGCAGCGCGGCATGGGCTTTGGCGCCCTGCTGGCGGCACTCTACGGGATGCTCTACGGCCTGCTCAGCGCTGAGGATTACGCCCTGCTGATGGGCTCGCTGCTGGTCTTCGGCGTGCTCGGCAGCGTGATGGTACTGACCCGCAAACTGGACTGGTATGGCGTCGGCCGCGCGGCCCCACAAGCCTGAATCATATGGCGCGGCAGTGGCCGCGCCGCTTCTCTGGAGGTGATCCCATGCGTCTTCTCATGCAGTTTTCCGCGTGCCTGGGCCTTGGCCTGGTGGTGGCCGTGATGATTCTGATCGGTCTGATGTTCGTTGGCTGGTTCGACGTCATCGATGGTCTGCTGATGACTGGCAAGCCCCTCGCCAGCCTGAGCCTGATGGTGTTGCCGGAGGGCTTCTGGAGTTCGCTGACGGGGGTGCAGGACGCCGCGAACAACAGCTCGCTGCGTTCCTTTCTGGCGCTGTGTGCCGCACTGGGCCAGGTCGGCCTGATCCTGGCGCTGGGTTTCATGCGCCTGTGGTACCGCGCATGAGCGGGCATATCGGTTTGCGTGAGGAGGCGCGTGCCGGGCATCTGCTGGCACGGCGCATCGCCTGGCTGTTTCGCGATGCCCGTCATGGGCAGTGGTGCTGCGCTGACGTAGACTCGCGGCGGGATGAACAGGAGGTGTTCAGGGATGACATTCAGACTCGCCGCGGGCCTGGCCGGCCTGCTGACAGCCAGCGTGGCGCTGGCCGATGACTGCGCGGCGCAACTGCCTGGCTGGCTGGAACAGGCGCACCCGGGCCAGGCTGGCGGAATCTGGCTGCAGGATGAGCGCGGGGCCTATCGGGTGGATACCCGGCAGAGCATCTGCAAGGTCTGGCCGGCGCGGCCGCACCTGACCCTGGTCGCCGTGCCGCTGCTGCGCGAGGAGCATGACGACCATGGCCAGAGCGACCTCGAAGTCCTGCTGCTCGATAGTGCCAGGCAGGACGTCGTGGCGCGCCTGATCGAACCCAACCGGCTGGATTGGGATGCGATATTTGTCGATGGCATCGAGTTCGACACCGCCCCTTATCGTCTGCGTGCGCAGGACCTGGCCTTCGGTGTCCGCATCAAGCGGCGCAACGGATCAGCCCCCAATCCCTTCTACGAAACCGAGCTCAACCTGTACGAGCTGGATGGACAGCACCTCAGGTCGGTATTGAGCGAGCTGGTGGTGCAGCGCTCGGGAGGGGAGTGGGATACCCACTGCGCCGGAGAGTTCAGCGAATCCACGGGCGTGGTGATCATCACCGAGCGCGTCGGGCATGCCGGCTATCGCGACCTGCAGCTCAGGATGAGCGCTATCCACAGCCGCTCCGCGGAGGTCGCGGGCGACTGTCAGACGGTCGAGCGCAGCACCCAGCGCTCCCGATACACCATCGAATACGGCGACGAGCGCTATCTGCTGCCGCTCGAGCTGTCGCCGCTCTGAGCGGCCATCCCATTCCCGCACGATCTGCGCGAGGTTTTGCAAAACGGCGCCCGCATGCTGCACATGGACGGGCAGTCATGACGATCTTCGGCTAATACCAATGTCTAGCTGTCGGCTTTTGCTGGCCAGCTGCTAGTTTGAAGGTGCATCAGAATAACAATAACCGGAGGCGTCTATGACTTCTGAACAAGCAAATGCCGCGGCCTACTGGAAGGCCAATGTGCGGCTCATCACCTGGAGCCTGATCATCTGGGCGCTGGTTTCCTACGGATTCGCCATGATTCTGCGCCCCATGGTCGCGGGTATCTCGGTAGGCGGTTCCGACCTCGGATTCTGGTTCGCGCAGCAGGGCTCCATCCTCTTCTTCATCGGGCTGATCTTTCACTACGCGTGGAGACTGAACAAGCTCGATAAAGAATTCGGCGTCGAGGAGTAGGTCATGAGCCAGTTCGTAATCAACATGCTGTTCGTGGGGGCGTCCTTCGCGCTCTACATCGGTATCGCCATCTGGGCGCGCGCCGGTTCCACCAAGGAATTCTACGTCGCGGGCGGTGGCGTCCATCCGGTCACCAACGGCATGGCGACGGCTGCTGACTGGATGTCCGCAGCCTCGTTCATTTCCATGGCGGGCCTGATTGCCGCCGGTGGTTATGCCAATTCCACCTTCCTCATGGGCTGGACCGGCGGCTACGTGCTGCTGGCGATGCTGCTCGCGCCCTACCTGCGCAAGTTCGGCAAGTTCACCGTGCCGGATTTCATCGGTGATCGCTTCTACAGCCGCGGTGCGCGTCTGACTGCGGTGATCTGCCTGGTGATCATCTCCGTCACCTACGTGATCGGCCAGATGGCCGGTGCCGGTGTGGCGTTCTCGCGCTTCCTCGAAGTGAGCAACTCGACCGGTATCTGGATCGCCGCAGCGGTGGTGTTTGCCTACGCCGTATTCGGCGGCATGAAAGGCATCACCTACACCCAGGTGGCGCAGTACGTGGTGCTGATCATCGCCTACACCATTCCGGCCATCTTCATCTCCCTGCAGCTGACCGGTAACCCGATTCCGCCGCTGGGCCTGTTCGGTGACCATGCCGAGTCCGGCCTGCCGCTGCTGCAGAAGCTCGATGCCGTGGTCCGTGACCTGGGCTTCGCCGCCTACACCGCTGACGTCGACAACAAGCTGAACATGGTGCTGTTCACCATGTCGCTGATGATCGGTACTGCCGGTCTGCCGCACGTGATCATCCGCTTCTTCACCGTACCGCGCGTGGCCGATGCCCGCTGGTCCGCTGGCTGGACGCTGATCTTCATCGCGCTGCTGTACCTCACCGCTCCGGCCGTGGCCTCCATGGCGCGCCTAAACCTGATGACCACCATCTACCCGGAAGGCACCTCGGCGCCTGCGCTGTCCTATGAAGAGCGTCCGGAGTGGGTCAAGACCTGGGAAACCACCGGTCTGATCAAGTGGGAAGACAAGAACGGCGACGGCCGCATCCAGATGTACAACGATGCCGCACCGGCCTTCACCGCGACCGCTCAGGAGCGTGGCTGGAACGGCAACGAGCTGACCGTCAACAACGACATCCTGGTGCTCGCCAACCCGGAAATCGCCAACCTGCCGGGTTGGGTCGTGGGTCTGATCGCGGCGGGTGCCATCGCGGCTGCACTGTCCACCGCGGCGGGGCTGTTGTTGGCGATCTCCTCGGCGATCAGTCATGACCTGATCAAGACCCTGATCAATCCGAAGATCAGCGAGAAGAACGAGATGCGCGCCGCGCGGATCTCCATGGCCTGCGCGATCCTCCTGGCGACCTATCTGGGGCTCAATCCGCCTGGGTTCGCCGCGCAGGTGGTGGCGTTGGCCTTCGGTATCGCGGCAGCCTCGCTGTTCCCGGTGCTGATGATGGGGATCTTCTCCAAACGCATGAACGACAAGGGCGCGATCTGCGGCATGGTCGCCGGTCTGGCCATCACCCTGGTGTACATTTTCACCTACCTGGGCTGGTTCTTCATTCCGGGCACCAACATGCTGGCCAATACCCCGGACAACTGGTTCATGGGCATCTCCCCGGCTTCCTTCGGTTCCGTCGGTGCGCTGATCAACTTCGCCGTGGCCTACGCCGTGTCGATGGTCACCGCCGAGCCGCCGCAGGAAATCCAGGATCTGGTGGAAAGCGTGCGTACCCCCAAAGGTGCTGGTGCCGCTCTGAGCCACTGAGCATAATCCTGGCCTGACGCCATCGTTCGATGGTCCAGGGTCTGACAGACGGGCCTCCACGGAGGCCCGTCTTTTTTCGGGAACAGTCGTATGTTGTGGACTTTGCTTGCCATCGTGGTTTCGGGGCTCGGCGCTGCCGGTATTGCCCTGCTGCTGCGCAAACTGACGCGCAACAGGTTGCCCAGGTGGATCATTCCGCTGTTCGGTGGCCTGGGCATGCTGGGTTACCAGGTGTCCTATGAGTACGCCTGGTTCGAGCACCAGCAGCAGCGCCAGCCGAAGGAGTCGGTCGTGGTCGCGACCGAGCAGGGGCATGTGTTCTGGCGTCCCTGGAGCTACTTCGTACCCATCACCACGGCCTTCACCGTGCTCGACAGCAAGAGCGTCGTGCGCCAGCAGGTCGCGGATGCGCGGGTGGCGGAATTCATGCTCTATCGCTTCGAGAAGCAGCATGTCGACCATGTCTCGCACCAGGCGCACCTGCTCAACTGCGAAACGGCCGAGCTGCTGCCGCTGGATGAGCAGAAGCAGCCGCAGTTGTCCCAGCTCAAGCGCATCGACAAGAGTGACACCCTCTACCGCCTGACCTGTCAGTAGGTCAGCGCGTGACCTGCCTCGCCGATCTCGCGGCGGGGCACGGGTCTTTCTGCCGGCGCATAGACCCAGGTCAATGCCCGCGCAGCGCATCTGCATAGAATCGCCAGCCCCTGATTTTTCGAGCGCGCGGTCATGCCCCGTTTTCCCGAATTGCTATCGCCGGCCGGCACCCTGAAGAACATGCGCTACGCCTTCGCCTACGGCGCCGATGCGGTGTATGCCGGGCAGCCACGTTACAGCCTGCGCGTGCGCAACAACGAATTCGATCACGCCAACCTGGCGCTGGGCATCGCTGAGGCGCACGCGCAGGGCAAGCAGTTCTACGTGGTGGTCAACATCGCCCCGCACAACGCCAAGCTCAAGACCTTCCTCAAGGACCTGGCGCCGGTGATCGAGATGGCGCCCGACGCGCTGATCATGTCCGACCCCGGCCTGATCATGCTGGTGCGCCAGCATTATCCGCAGGTGCCGATCCATCTGTCGGTGCAGGCCAACGCGGTGAACTGGGCCGGCGTCGAATTCTGGCGGCAGCAGGGGCTGACGCGGGTGATCCTGTCGCGCGAGCTGTCGCTGGAGGAGATCGGGGAAATCCGTACCCAGGTGCCGGGCATGGAGCTGGAGGTATTCGTCCACGGCGCGCTGTGCATGGCCTATTCCGGGCGCTGCCTGCTGTCGGGCTACATCAATCGTCGCGATCCCAACCAGGGCACCTGTACCAATGCCTGTCGCTGGCAGTACCAGGCCACGCCGGCAGCCGAGAACGAACTGGGCGAGATCGTGCGTGTGGTCGACCCGACCCTGGGCCAGGGGGCGCCGACCTCTCAGGCCTTCGTGCTGCAGGAAGCGGGGCGCCCGGAGGAGGAAATGAGCGCCTTCGAGGACGAGCACGGCACCTACATCATGAACTCCAAGGACCTGCGTGCGGTGCAGCACGTCGAGCGCCTGGTGCGCATGGGCGTGCATTCGCTGAAGATCGAGGGCCGTACCAAGAGCCACTTCTACGTGGCGCGCACTGCCCAGGTCTATCGCCGCGCCATCGACGATGCGCTGGCCGGCAAGCCCTTCGATCCGAGCCTGCTGGGCAGCCTCGAATCGCTGGCCCACCGTGGCTATACGGAGGGTTTTCTGCGCCGCCACGTGCACGACGAATACCAGAACTACGAGCGCGGCAGCTCGGTCTCCGAGCGTCAGCAGTTCGTTGGCGAACTGACCGGCGAGCGCCGTGGCGAGCTGGTCGAGGTGCGGGTGAAGAACCGCTTCGCGGTGGGTGATGGCCTGGAACTGATGACGCCACAGGGCAACCTGCGCTTCACCCTGGAGCAGCTGCAGAACGCACAAGGCCAGGCGCAGTCGGTAGCGCCTGGCGACGGCCACGTCCTCTACCTGCCGCTGCCGGCGCAGTTGGAGCTAGAGTACGGCCTGCTGATGCGCGATCTGTAGGGCGCGAGGGCGGAGGGGCGTTTCTGGTGGATGGGTGAAGCGTCATCCACCCTACGGGGCTGTAGGGCCAGGGGTGGATCGCGCCGGCAGATGCATCTGGCGACCTACCTGTAGGCGCGAATTCAGTCGCGATGTGGTCGAGCAGGGCGCGCAGCCTCATCGCGGATAAATCCGCTTGTATGGCGTTAGGGTGGGAAGCTGCCGAGGGCGAAGGGGCGTTTCTGGTGGATGGGTGAAGCGTCATCCACCCTACGGGGGCTCTAGGGGCAGGGGTGGATCGCCGGCAAGCCGGCTCCTACGGATCGCGTCAGCCGATGCATCTGGCGATTCGCTTCAGTCGCGATGTGCTCGAGCAGGGTGTAGGAGCCCGCTTGCGGGCGATGCGCAGGGCGCCGCTACATCGCCTGCTGGCGGCGGCGTCGGCTGGCCAGCTGGCGTTCCAGTTCGCAGAGGCTGTCGATGCCCTGGCGGCGTGCCTTGCTGAACAGCATCAGCGCCAGTTCGGCGGTGACCAGCGCGTCGGCACTGGCGTTGTGGCGCTGTTGCACCTGCAGGCCGAACTCGGCGACCCACTCATCCAGTCCGCCCTGACGCACGCGTGCCTGCGGGCAGAGCAGGGGGGCGATCTCGGCGACGTCGAAGAAGTTGTGCTGCAGGCGATAGTCCAGGCTCTGGCGCAGGGCACGCCCCAGCATGCGCTGGTCGAAACCGGCATGGAAGGCCAGCAGCGGGCTGCTGCCGACGAACTCCATGAAGTCCAGCAAGGCCTCGGCCGGGTCGACGCCGCGTGCCACCTCGCTGGGGGCGATGCCATGGATCAGGGTGCTGGCGCTGGCCTGGTGGTCGGGCCGGCGCAGGGTGCACTCGAACTGTTCGGCGAAGTCGATGGCGCCGTGATCGATCACCACCGCGCCAATCGCCAGCACCAGGTCACGGCGCATGTTCAGGCCGGTGGTCTCCAGGTCCAGCACGACGATGCGTTGCTGGTGCAGCGGCCGCTCATCGAGCGGCGCGGGCGCACTCAGGGCCTGGCGACGTTGCAACTGCTGCTGGGTCAGGGCCGGGCCACGGCCGGTGAACCAGGTGAACTTGCTCATAGCTGATACCTCATGGCCAGGCTGCTCTGCAGTCGCTGAGCCTGGCGGAAGGACTCGCGCAGGATACGCCGGTCCAGGTGATTCAGGTGATCGGGGTCGACCCGATTGGAGTAGGGCAGTTCGTCGCGCGCCTGCAACTGGTGCTGCTGCATGCGGGTTTGCTGGATGAAATGATAGGCCTCCTCGTAGGCCGCGCCATCCAGCGCATCGATCACGCCCTTGGCGACCAGCGCGCGCAGGCGCTCCAGGGTGCCGACCGAGCTGATGCCGTTGGCCAGCGCCAGCAGGCGGGCGCCATCGACGAAGGGCGTCAGGCCCTGCACCTTGAGATCGAGGGTGTCCTTGTCGGCGCCGGAGCGCGCCACCACGAAGTCACGGAAGCGGCCCACCGGCGGACGCTGGCGCAGGGCGTTCTCGGCCAGCATCTTCTGGAACAGGCTGTTGCTGGCGACGCGTTCGAGCAAGGCGGCGCGCAGCTGTTCGCAGCCGGTATCCGGGCCCCAGATGGTGCGCAGGTCGAAGTAGATCGACGAGCCCAGCAGGTTCTCCGGCGTCGCTTCGTCCACGAAACCGGCGAAGCGCCGCGACCACTCCTGCCGCGACAGGCACAGCTCCGGGTTGCCGGCCATGATGTTGCCCTTGCACAGGGTGAAGCCGCATTGCGCCAAACGCTGGTTGATCTCGACGGCCAGCGGCAGCAGGCGGCCACGGATGGCGGCGGCCTCGGCAGCGTCGGCGGCCTCGAAGAGAATGCCGTTGTCCTGGTCGGTGTGCAGGGTCTGCTCGCGGCGGCCTTCGCTGCCGAAGCACAGCCAGGTGAACGCGATGCCCGGGTCGCCCATGTCCTCGAGGGTCAGCTCGATCACCCGGCACACGGTGTGGTCGTTGAGCAGGGTGACGATGTGGGTGATCTGCGTCGAGCTGGCGCCGTGGGCGAGCATGCGATCGACCAGCAGGCGAATGTCGCTGCGCAGCCCGGCCAGGGTCTCGACCTTGCCGGCGTGGCGAATGGTTCGGGCCAGGTGGACCAGGTCGACCCGCTGCAGGCTGAACAGGTCACGCTCGGAAATGACCCCGCAGAGCTTCTCGTTCTGCACCAGGCAAACGTGGGCGATATGCCGCTCGGTCATGGCGATGGCGGCGTCGAAGGCACTGGCGTCCGGTTGCAGATGGAAGGGGTTGGGGGTCATCAGCCGGTCGATCGGCTGCGCCAGGTCGACGCCGTCGGCGACCACCCGGCGCAGGTCGCGCAGGGTGAAGATGCCCAGGGGCCGCTCGCTTTGGTCCACCACCACGATGCTGCCCACGTGCTGCTCGTGCATCAGCCGCACGGCCTCGCGCAGGGGCGTGTGCGGCGCGCAGCCGATGGGTTGGCGCATGGCCAGCTCACCCAGGCGGGTATCCAGCGAGTACTGCGCGCCGAGGGTTTCCACAGCGCGCAACTGCACCTGCTGGTTGACCTGGTCGAGCAGGCTGCTGACGCCGCGCAGGGCGAAGTCGCGCAACGGGTTGGAGACGGCGAACAGCTTGATGAAGGCGTGCTTGGCCAGCAGCAGGCAGAAGGTGTCTTCGGCGGCCAGGTGTTCGGTGCGGGTGGCGCGCTCGCCGATCAGTGCGGCCAGCGGAAAGCATTCGCCTGCGGTGATCTCGAAGGTGGTCTCGGTGCCACGGCGTGCGCTGTGCGGACGCTCACCATGCACACGCCCCTGCTTGACGATGTAGAAGTGCTCGACCACGCCATCGGCGGGTTTGATGATCGAGTCGCCCTCGGCATAGAAGCGCAGCTGGCAATGCTCGACCAGAAACGCCAGGTGGGCGGTGTCCATCTGGTTGAAGGGGGGGAACTTCTGCAGGAACTCCATGGTGCCGTGGATGTTCTGCAGCACCGCGGTCTTGCCCGCATCGGCCATCGCGTCGGCCTTGCTCATGGGCTTGCGCCTCGCACGTTCGGGATGCTTGCAGTGTGGCCCCGGCACGGCGTTTTGCCCATTGCACCTAAGTAGGGGGCAGCGGCAACGCGCGCCGCACGGGGTTTTGACGAAATTTTTACGTCCCCCCGGGCAGACTTCGCCAGCCCTCGTGTTCCGCAACCAGCAGGCCTTTCCATGCAGCCATCCGTACCCGCCGCCCGAGCCCCGGCTCAGGTCAGCATCGCCAGCCATCTGGCATTCATCCTGAGCAGCGCACTGTGCATGCTGCTGCTGTTCGCGCTGGCGCGCCTGGGCCTGCTGGCCTACAACCATGCGCTGATCGCCGATACGCCGGCCAGCACCTTCGCCGAGGCCTTCTTCAACGGTGCGCGGTTCGACCTGCGCCTGATCGTCTACCTGTGCATCCCGCTTACCCTGGCGCTGCTCAGCGTGCGGGCGATGCGTGCGCGCCACCTGCAGGTGGCCTGGCTGACCCTCGCCACCAGCCTGTGCCTGTTCTTCGCCGTGGTCGAACTGAACTTCTACCGCGAATTTCACCAGCGCCTGAACAGTCTGGTGTTCCAGTACATGCAGGAAGACCTGGGCACCGTGGCCAGCATGATCTGGAACGGCTTCCCGGTGCTGCGCCTGCTGCTGGTCTGGGCCCTGGCCAGCGTGCTGCTGGCCTGGCTGTTCCGCCGCATCGAACGCGGCACCCGTGCACGCGCGAACGCCAGCGCGCCGCACTGGGCGGCCCGCAGTGCGGTGTTCGTGATGTTCCTGCTGGTCTGCGTCGTGGCCGCGCGTGGCACCCTGCGCTCCGGTCCGCCGCTGCGCTGGGGCGACGCCTATACCACCGATTCGATGTTCGCCAACCACCTGGGCCTCAACGGCACCCTGACCCTGGCCAATGCCGCCAGCAACTACTTCTCCGATCACCGTGACAACAGCTGGAAGGCGACCCTGCCGGCGGACGAGGCCCGGCAGGTGACCCGCGACCTGCTGCTGACCCCGCGTGACCGCCTGATCGATGCCGACCAGGCGGCCGTGCGCCGCATCTACACGCCGCCGCCCGAAGGCCAGCTGCCGCAGGTGCGCAACGTGGTGGTGATCCTCATGGAAAGCATGGCGGGGCGCTACATCGGCGCGATGGGCAACCAGGACGGCATCACGCCGAACTTCGATGCGCTGGCCAAGCAGGGTCTGCTGTTCCAGCGCGTGTTCTCCAACGGTACCCACACCCACCAGGGCATGTTCGCCACCATGGCCTGCTTCCCCAATCTGCCGGCGTTCGAGTACCTGATGCGCATGCCCGAGGGCAGCCACCAGTTCTCCGGGCTGCCGCAGCTGCTCAGTGCCCGTGGCTACGATGACGTCTACGTCTACAACGGCAGTTTCGCCTGGGACAACCAGTCCGGCTTCTTCGCCAACCAGGGCATGCGCAATTTCGTCGGCCGCGAGGACTTCGTCGACCCGGTGTTCATCGACCCGACCTGGGGTGTCTCCGACCAGGACATGTTCAGCCGTGGCGCCGACGAACTGGCCAGGCTGGGGCGCCAGGGCAAGCCCTTCTATGCGCTGCTGCAGACGCTCTCCAACCACACCCCTTACGCCTTGCCGGAAAACCTGCCGGTCGAGCGCGTCAGCGGCCACGGTTCGCTCGACGAGCACCTGACCGCCATGCGCTACGCCGACTGGGCGCTGGGGCAGTTCTTCGCCAAGGCGCGTCAGGAGCCCTACTTCAAGGACACCCTGTTCGTGGTGCTGGGCGATCACGGCTTCGGCAACGATGAACAGATCACCGAGATGGACCTGTCGCGCTTCAGCATCCCGCTGCTGATGATCGGTCCGGGCGTGCAGGAGACCTTCGGCAACAGCCGCGATACCGTCGGCAGCCAGATCGACGTGGTGCCGACCATCGTCGGGCGCCTGGGCCTGCCGGTACAGGCGCAGTGCTGGGGCCGCGACCTGCTGGCGCTGCCGCCGGGTGATGCGGGGGTGGCGGTGATCAAGCCGTCCGGCAGCGACCAGACCGTGGGCCTGGTGAGCGGCGACCGCATCCTGGTCAAGCCACGTGACCGTGACGCGCGCCTGTATCGCTACCAGCTGGGCCACGACGCAGGTGCCGAGGTGATCGATGACGCCCAGGCGCGTACGGACCTGGAGCGCAAGCTGTCGGCCTTCGTCCAGACCGCAACCGCCAGCCTGCTGGGCAATACCACCGGCGTCTCGCTGGACAAGACGGCGCAGGCCAGGCGCTAGCGGCACAGGCCTGCCGCGACCGCCCAATAAAAAACCGCCCCGAAGGGCGGTTTTTTCATACCTGCTGCGCGGGTATCACAGGCCGTTCTTGGCCTTGTACTCGCGGCGACGGCGGTGCAGGACCGGCTCGGTGTAACCGTTGGGCTGCTTGCAGCCTTCGACGACCAGCTCCAGCGCGGCCTGGAAGGCGACGTTGCTGTCGAAGTCCGGGGCCATCGGGCGGTACAGCGGGTCGGCCGCGTTCTGGCGGTCGACCACCGGTGCCATGCGCTTGAGGCTCTCGACCACCTGCGCCTCGCTGACGATGCCGTGGCGCAGCCAGTTGGCCAGCAGCTGGCTGGAAATACGCAGGGTGGCGCGGTCTTCCATCAGGCCGACATCGTTGATGTCCGGCACCTTGGAACAGCCGACGCCCTGGTCGATCCAGCGCACCACGTAGCCGAGGATGCCTTGCGCGTTGTTGTCCAGCTCGTTGCGGATTTCTTCCGCTGACCAGTTGGTGTCCTTGGCCAGCGGGATGGTCAGGATGTCATCCACCGACGCCGGGGTGCGCTTGGCCAGCTCGGCCTGACGGGCGAACACGTCGACCTTGTGGTAGTGCAGGGCGTGCAGGGTGGCGGCGGTCGGCGACGGGACCCAGGCGGTGTTGGCGCCGGACAGCGGGTGCGCGACTTTCTGCTCGAGCATGGCAGCCATCAGGTCCGGCATCGCCCACATGCCCTTGCCGATCTGCGCACGGCCCTGCAGGCCGGTGGCCAGGCCGACGTCGACGTTGTTGTTCTCGTAGGCACCGATCCAGGCCTCGCTCTTCATGGCGGCCTTGCGCACGACCGCGCCCGCTTCCATGGAGGTGTGGATCTCGTCACCGGTACGGTCGAGGAAACCGGTGTTGATGAACACCACGCGCTCGCTGGCGGCCTTGATGCAGGCCTTGAGGTTGACGGTGGTGCGGCGCTCTTCGTCCATGATGCCGACTTTCAGGGTGTTGCGGGCCAGGCCCAGCACATCCTCGACGCGGGCGAAGATCTCGCTGGTGAAGGCGACTTCTTCCGGGCCGTGCATCTTCGGCTTGACGATGTAGACGCTGCCGGTGCGGGTGTTCTTGCGGCTGGTGTTGCCGTTCAGGTTGTGCACCGCGATCAGGCTGGTGAACAGCGCGTCCTGGATGCCTTCCGGAATCTCGTTGCCCTCGGCATCGAGGATGGCCGGGTTGGTCATCAGGTGACCGACGTTGCGCACGAACAGCAGCGAGCGGCCGTGCAGGGTCAGTTCGCCACCGTCGACCTTGGTGTAGACGCGGTCCGGGTTCATGGTGCGGGTGAAGGTGCTGCCGCCCTTGGACACTTCCTCGGCCAGGTCGCCCTTCATCAGGCCCAGCCAGTTCTTGTAGACCACGACCTTGTCGTCGGCATCGACGGCGGCGACGGAGTCTTCGCAGTCCATGATGGTGGTCAGCGCCGCTTCCATCAGCACGTCTTTCACGCCGGCGGCGTCGGTGCTGCCGATGGGGCTGCTGGCATCGATCTGGATTTCGAAGTGCAGGCCGTTGTGCTTGAGCAGCACCGCGACCGGTGCACTGGCGTCACCCTGGAAGCCGATCAGTTGCGCGTCGTCGCGCAGGCCGGTGTTGCTGCCGCCCTTGAGACCGACGACCAGCTTGCCGTCGACGATCTTGTAGGCGCTGGAATCGACATGTGAGCCGGCGGCCAGCGGAGCGGCCTCGTCGAGGAAGGCGCGAGCGAAGGCGATGACCTTGTCGCCACGGACCTTGTTGTAGCCCTTGCCCTTCTCGGCGCCACCTTCTTCGCTGATCACGTCGGTGCCGTACAGTGCGTCGTACAGCGAGCCCCAGCGGGCGTTCGAGGCGTTGAGGGCGAAGCGGGCGTTCATGACCGGCACGACCAGCTGCGGGCCGGCCAGGCGGGCGATCTCTTCGTCGACGTTCTGCGTGGTGGCCTGGAAGTCCTGCGGCTCCGGCAGCAGGTAGCCGATCTCCTGCAGGAAGGCCTTGTAGGCAGCGGCGTCATGAGCCTGACCCTGACGCGCCTGGTGCCAGGCATCGATCTGCGCCTGCAGCTCGTCACGCTTGGCCAGCAGGGCACGGTTCTTCGGTGCCAGGTCCTTGATGACCGCGGCGGCGCCAGCCCAGAAGCTGTCGGCAGCGATGCCGGTACCGGGGATGGCTTCGTTGTTCACGAAGTCGTACAGGGCTTTGGCGACCTGCAGGCCACCGACTTGAACGCGTTCAGTCATCACTTGCCTCACTCTCTCTGAGCTCTACTCAACAGCCACTTCGGGCCCCTCTGAAACTACCTGCGTTGCCATCGACTACGCCTTTGGAGAGGCTCGTCGGAGACGGCCTTGCCGTCTTGTAGTCCAAGGCGCGGCATACTACATCAAGATTCGGGGGAAATGCAGTGGGGATACGTCAGTCCGCGACCGAAAAGGTCTTTTCGGTCATTATCGATACGTTGTGTGTGCAAAAAAGAGTGTCATTGTTTCATAAAAATTGTAAAAACGTACACGATTAATTGTTCTGGCTACTGACAAGCACGCGAATATGGCCTACGCCGCCTCGCCTATACTGCCTGTCATGCATTCTGGAGTGCCTCATGACGGTATCTGCTGCTAGTGCCAATGACCTGGTCGATCTCGTGCGTCTGTTCGCCGGCTACCTGCGTTTCTACCAGGTGCCGAGGGCAGAGTCGGACATCGCGGATTTCCTCGGCGAGCGCCTGCAACGCGGCGACGCGCAGCTGTTCATCGCCCGCGACGCGCAGGGCGTTGCCCAGGGGTTCGTCCAGCTCTATCCGTTGTTCTCCTCGCTGGCGCTGGAGCCGGCCTGGCTGCTCAGCGATCTGTATGTGGACGAAGCGTTCCGCCGCGCAGGTGTCGGCGAGGCGCTGATGAACGCGGCCCGTGCCCACGCCGAGGCCACGGGTGCCTGTGGCCTGCAGCTGGAGACGGCGAAGAGCAACCTGGCCGGGCAGCGTCTCTACGAGCGTCTCGGCTATGTGCGTGACGAACAGTTCCTTACCTATTGGCTGGCGCTGAAGCGCTGACCCTGTGGCTATGACATGAGAGAGGGGCAGTAGATGGATCATCTGGTATTGACGGTGATTGCCGCGGATCAACCCGGCCTGGTCGAGCGCCTGGCTGGCTGCGTCGCGGCCCACGGCGGCAACTGGCTGGAGAGCCGCATGGCGCGCATGGCCGGGCAGTTCGCCGGGATCGTGCGGGTGGACGTGCCGGGCGAGGCGCATGGCGCGCTGATCCGGGAGCTCGAAGCCCTGAGCGCACAGGGGATTCGCGTGCAACTGGCGGCCAGTGGCAGCGAGCCCGGCGGACGCTTCACCTCGATTCGCCTGGAACTGGTGGGTAACGACCGTCCGGGTATCGTCCGCGACATCACCCGTGTGCTTGCCGAGCAGGGCGTCAACCTGGAAAACCTGCTGACGGAAGTGGCGCCGGCGCCCATGAGCGGTGAGCTGCTGTTCACCGCCGAAGCCATGTTGGCGGTGCCCGAGTCGCTGGAGCTGGAGCAGTTGCAGGCACGTCTGGAAACCCTGGCCGACGACCTGATGGTCGAGCTGAACCTGCGTGCCGAGGACTGATATCCACGGCCTGCGTGGATCAGCCTGTGGATAAACTGGGGAGCCCCGGCGCACCACCTAGTGCGCCGGGGCTTTTCTTTGTCTGGCTAAAAAATCAGCAGGATCAATGGCTTGTGCACAAATGCCGGGGATGGATCTGTGGATAAGCCTGGGGTGAACGAGGCCGCGCCAGGAGCGACGCGGCCTGCAGCCGACTGAGCGTTTTCTGTGCAGCGAGCACGGCGCGCAACGCCTCGGCGCCGTCTCCTGCTGCCTATCGAGCGGGCGGGCGCTTGCGCAGGCTCAGCCAGATATCGATGCTGTATACAATCAGCGCAGCCCAGATGCAGGCAAAGGCGAGCAGGGTGCTCGGCGAGAAATGCTCGTCGAACAGCAGGATGGCCTGCAGCAGCACCAGCGTGGGCGCCAGGTACTGCAGAAAGCCCAGCGTGGTGTAGGGCAGGTGCCGCGCCGCCGCATTGAAGCACACCAGCGGCACCAGGGTGATCGGGCCTGCCGCCGCCAGCCAGAGGGCCTCGCTGCTGGTCCAGAAGCTTGCCTGGCTGCTGGTGGCAGCCGGGTGCAGGAGCAACCAGCCCAGCGCCAACGGCAGCAGCAGCCAGGTTTCCACCACCAGGCCGGGCAGGGCCGCCACTGGCGCCTGCTTGCGAATCAGCCCGTAGAAACCGAAGGTCAGTGCCAGCACCAGCGAGACCCAGGGCAGGCTGCCGACCTGCCAGAGCTGTTGCAGCACGCCCAGCGCGGCCAGCGCGACGGCCAGCCACTGCAGGCGGCGCAGGCGTTCGCCGAGGATCAGCAGGCCGAGCAGAACGTTGATCAGCGGGTTGATGTAGTAGCCCAGGCTGGCCTCGATCATGCGCCCGTTGTTCACTGCCCAGACGTACACCAGCCAGTTGGTGGCGATCAGCAGGCCGCAGCCGGCGAGCACCGCCAGGCGCCTGGGGTTGTCACGCAGCTCGCGCCACCAACCCGGGTGCTTCCAGACGAACAGCAGCAAGCCGCCGAACAACGCCGACCAGAGCACGCGATGAACGATGATTTCCATCGCGGGTACGCTTTGCAGGGCTTTGAAGTAGAGGGGGAACAGGCCCCAGATGATGTAGGCGGTAAGGCCCAGAATGTACCCGCGCTGCGGGTTGGCGGTGGCCATCGATGATCCTTGCTGGGGCGGCTTGAGGGGCCGGCAAATTCTAGTCTTCTGGCCCCGGACTTGTCTGTCCGTTCAGTTTCCCTGGCTGCCCAGGCCTGGGGGAAAGTCGTAAGGCAAACTTTACGCGGTGCGCGCAACTGTATCGGTATGCGGGGCCGGCGCAGCCGCTGGGTAGCCCGGATGCGATCCGGGGCCGCGGGATGGAACGGCAAGCATCGCGGCTGAAGCCGCTCCTACGGCACAGGCGAACACCGGTAGGAGCGGCTTCAGCCGCGAAGGCTCCATCTCTCGGATAGCCGCAATGACCTCACGCGAGGGCGTGGCTCGGATTCACGCCGGGCGCGCAGCCGGGCCAGATTTCAGAACAGCCGCAACGGCTCCTCATCCAGTGCTGCCAATTGCTCGCGCAGGGCGAGAATCTGGTCGCCCCAGTAGCGCTCGCCGGCGAACCAGGGAAAGGCCAGGGGGAAGGCCGGGTCGTCCCAGCGCCGTGCGATCCAGGCGCTGTGGTGCATCAGGCGCAGGGCGCGCAGGCCTTCGATCAGCGGCAGTTCGCGGGCGGCGAAATCATGGAACTCCTGATAGCCATCGACCAGTTCGGCAAGCTGGCCGAGGCGCTCATGGCGTTCGCCGGCCAGCATCATCCACAGGTCCTGCACGGCCGGGCCCATGCGGCAGTCATCCAGGTCGACCATATGGAAGCTGTCATCGCGGCACAGCAGGTTGCCGGGGTGGCAGTCACCATGCAGGCGGACGGCCTGGTAGCGCACGCGGGAGAACAGCTCGTCGAGGCGCGCCAGCAGGTCGCGGGCGACCGACTCGTAGGCCGGCAGCAGGCTTTTCGGAACGAAACCGCCGTCGAGCAGCGCGCCCAGGGCGGCATGGCCGAAGTTGTCCACCGCCAGGGTCTCGCGGTGGGCGAACGGACGACTGGCGCCGATGGCATGCATGCGCCCGAGCAACTGGCCGAGACGATAGAGCTGATCGAGATTGCCGGGCTCCGGGGCGCGGCCACCACGGCGCGGGAACAGGGCGAAGCGAAAACCGCCATGCGCGAACAGCGTCTCGCCGTCGCGTGACAGCGGCGCCACCACCGGCACCTCATGCTCGGCCAGCTCGGCGCTGAAGGCATGCTCTTCACGGATCGCCGCGTCGCTCCAGCGATCCGGGCGGTAGAACTTGGCGATCAGCGGCGTCTCGCCCTCGATGCCGACCTGATAGACGCGATTCTCGTAGCTGTTCAGCGCCAGCACGCGAGCGTCGCTGAGGTAGCCGAGGCTTTCCACAGCGTCGAGTACCAGGTCCGGGGTGAGGGTCGAAAAAGGATGGCTCATGAACGGCTCCGCACAAGTGGGCGCCCAGTCTACCGGCTTGCGCGAGGTGCAGGGGGCTGGCCGTCGCGGGTGCGCTACAGCTGGGTGCCGAGCAGCACCTGACTGGCGGCGAACTGGGCGCGGACCGGGTCGTCGCGGTTCAGGCCCAGTGCGGTCAGCTGCTCGGCGGCGATCAAGGCGCACAGGGTCTGGCCGCTGGCCAGACCGATGCGTACTTCGCTGGGGCCGTCGAGTGCTGGGATGATCTGTTCGATGCGCCCTTCCAGGGCATTGCGCTGTTCATCGCGGTGCGCGTGCAGCGGATGCAGCTCCAGCCAGCCGGCCTTGATCAGGGCGACGACGTTGCTGCCCGGCTGCAGGTGCAGGTTGTCCGTGCTGTCGTGGGTGATCTGCGCCTGCAGCCGCTCACCGCCCGGCAGCTCGATATCGATCAGGTCATTGTGCCCGCACGGATGAATCGCACGCACGCGACCGGCGAGCTGGTTGCGCGCGCTGGTGCGCAGCATCAGGCGGCCGAGCAGTTGCAGGTCGGCGTCGTCCTCGGCGGCCAGCAGCAACTGGGCCTGCAGCGCCTGCACGCGCTGGTGCAGGGCCAGCAGGCGCTCGCCGGCTGGTGTCAGGCGAGCGCCGCCGCCGCCCTTGCCGCCGACGCTGCGGCTGACCAGCGGCTGCTCGGAAAGATTATTCAGCTCGTCGATGGCGTCCCAGGCCGCCTTGTAGCTCAGCCCGGCGGCCTTGGCGGCGCGGGTGATGGAGCCCAGCTCGGCAATCCGTTCCAGCAGGGCCAGGCGTTTGGGGCGGCGGCTGAGCAGTTGCGCGAGAGGGTCGAGCTGAGACATGGCGGACGGGCAGGCGAGAAGAATGTCGGGCACGGTGCGTGACTGCGCGCGGCACGTCAAGTCAGCCGTCCCCCGGTGCTGGCGTGCGGGCCAGGCAGTAGACGTCGATACGTGATGCCCCGGCGCGGCGCAGCAGGTGAGCGATGCTGCTGGCGGTCGCGCCCGTGGTCAGCACGTCATCGACCAGCGCCAGATGAGCGCCGCGGAGCTGGGCCTGGGGCTCCAGGGCGAAGGCGTGGCGCAGGTTGCGCTTGCGTGTGGCGGCGTTCAGCTCCTGCTGCGCAGGGGTATCGAGCGGGCGCCGCAACCAGTCGCCGTGAACCGGCAACTGCAGGCTGGCGCCCAGCCAGTCGGCGAGCATCTGCGCCTGGTTGAAGCCACGCCGCCGTTGCCGCCGCAGAGCCAGTGGCACCGGCAGCAAGGCCTGTGGTCTGGGCAGGCCCTCGGCATAGGCGTGGCGCAGGTGCTCGGCCAGCAACTCGGCGAGCAGACGACCGTGCGGCCACTGGCCCTGGTGTTTGAAGCGGGTAATCAGGCTGTCTACCGGGAAGGCATAGCGCCACGGCGCCTCCACGCGGGTGAAGCCTGGCGCCTTCTTCTGGCAGGCGCCGCAGGTCAGTCCTTGCGCGGGCAAGGGTACGGCGCAGACCAGGCAATGCGCCCCCAGCCAGGGCAGCTCGGCTTCACAGGCCGTGCAGATGCCGTGGGTGGGGTGGTCGTTGGCGTCGTCGCACAGTTGGCAGTGGCGCCGCAGGCGCAACCAGCCGAGGCGTTGCAGCGAACGCAGGTCGAATCCGGGCATGACGGCTCATCCTTGAGCGACGGAGCCCCGAGCCTAGCAGGTCTCAGCGAATCAACCAGCCCATCACCACCAGGCCGAGGAACAGCCAGATGACCCCGCCGATGATCGAGCGTCTCAGCAGCGCGCGCACGCCGTTGTAGAGAAACAGCAGGCCGATGATCAGCAGGATGATGCTGAAGATCGAGACGTCCATGCCGATGGCACTGGCCAGGCCGCGGAGGAAATCGTCGAACGCATCGGCAACGGCTCCCAGCGCACCGGACAGCACGTCCACGACGAAACGGATGGCGCGACCCAGTACCTGGCCGAGTCCTTCGAAGAAACCTTCTACCTGCATGCAAGCGTCCTGTATTGGCGATAGGTATTGGGCAAGATGCCATGATGGAAGTTCGATCGATCAATATGTGATCAATGGTAAACCTGTGTCTTTCTTGCGGTTGACAGCATCCAACTGCCACTTATGATGGCCTGAGCCTGAATGCCCCCTCAAACAGATGCCACCAAGCGTCGAAGGATTTCCCAGATGAGCGCAACCGCAGCAACCACCGCCCGCCACGATTGGTCCCTCGCCGAAGTTCGCGCGCTGTTCGAGCAGCCCTTCAACGATCTGCTGTTCCAGGCGCAGACGGTACACCGCGCGCACTTCGATCCCAACCGCGTGCAGGTCTCGACCCTGCTGTCGATCAAGACCGGTGCCTGCCCGGAGGACTGCAAGTACTGCCCGCAGTCCGGCCACTACAACACGGGCCTGGACAAGGAAAAGCTGATGGAGGTGCAGAAGGTGCTGGAGGCGGCGGCCGAGGCCAAGGCCATCGGCTCGACGCGCTTCTGCATGGGCGCGGCGTGGAAGCATCCGTCGGCCAAGGACATGCCCTACGTGCTGGAAATGGTCAAAGGCGTGAAGAAGCTCGGCCTGGAAACCTGCATGACCCTCGGTCGCCTGGACCAGGAACAGACCCAGGCGCTGGCCGATGCGGGGTTGGACTACTACAACCACAACCTCGACACCTCGCCGGAGTTCTACGGCAACATCATCACCACGCGCACCTACGGCGAGCGCCTGCAGACCCTGGCCTACGTGCGCGAGGCGGGCATGAAGATCTGCTCCGGCGGCATTCTCGGCATGGGCGAGTCGGTGGACGACCGCGCCGGGCTGCTGATCCAGCTGGCCAACCTGCCCGAGCATCCGGAAAGCGTACCGATCAACATGCTGGTCAAGGTCAAGGGCACGCCGTTGGCCGAAGAGAAGGACGTCGATCCGTTCGACTTCATCCGCACCCTGGCGGTGGCGCGCATCATGATGCCGCAGTCCCATGTGCGCCTGTCTGCCGGTCGCGAGCAGATGAACGAGCAGATGCAGGCCCTGGCCTTCATGGCCGGTGCCAACTCGATCTTCTACGGCGAGAAACTGCTGACCACCGCCAACCCGCAGGCCGACAAGGACATGGCCCTGTTCAAGCGCCTCGGCATCAAGCCGGAAGAGCGCGAGGAACATGCCGACGAGGTGCATCAGGCGGCCATCGAGCAGGCCCTGGTCGAGCAACGCGACTCCCAGCTGTTCTACAACGCGGCCTCGGCCTGATATCTCCCAGGTGGATGGATGAAGCGTCATCCGCCCTGCGCAGCCCGATGCCATGCGCAGGGTGGCTGACCCGCTTGCGGTTATCCACCGTTCTCCGGTGCCTGCCATGTCTTTCGATCTTGCTGCCCGCCTGGCCGAGCGCCAGGCAGCCGACCTGTTCCGCAGCCGTCCCCTACTGCAGACCCCGCAGGGTCCGCAGGTGCGTGCTGATGATCAGGAGCTGCTGGCGTTCTGCTCCAACGATTACCTGGGCCTGGCCAACCATCCCGAGGTGATTCGCGCGCTGCAACAGGGCGCGGAGCAATGGGGCGTCGGTGGCGGCGCGTCGCACCTGGTGATCGGCCACAGCACGCCTCACCATGAGCTGGAAGAGGCGCTCGCCGCGTTCACCGGACGCCCGCGCGCGCTGCTGTTCTCCACGGGGTACATGGCCAACCTCGCTGTCGTCACCGCGCTGCTCGGCCAGGGTGACAGCGTGCTGGAGGATCGCCTCAACCACGCGTCGCTGCTCGACGCCGGCCTGCTGTCCGGCGCGCGCTTCTCGCGCTACCTGCACAACGATGCGGTCAGCCTGGCCAATCGCCTGCGCAAGGCCAGCGGCAACTGCCTGGTAGTCACCGATGGGGTGTTCAGCATGGATGGCGACCTGGCCGACCTGCCGGCGCTGTGTGCCGAGGCGCGGCTCAAGGATGCCTGGGTGATGGTCGACGATGCCCATGGCTTTGGCCCGTTGGGCGCGACCGGCGCTGGCATCGTCGAGCATTTCGGCCTGGGCCAGGATGACGTGCAGGTGCTGGTCGGCACCCTGGGCAAGGCCTTTGGTACCGCCGGTGCCTTCGTCGCTGGCAGCGAAGAGCTGATCGAGACGCTGATCCAGTTCGCCCGCCCCTATATCTACACTACCAGTCAGCCGCCCGCTGTGGCCTGCGCCACGCTGAAGAGCCTGGAACTGCTGCGTACCGAGAGCTGGCGCCGCGAACACCTGGCCGGGCTGATTGCCCGCTTCCGTCAGGGCGCCAGCGAGATCGGCCTGGACCTGATGGACAGCCCGACGCCGATTCAGCCGATCCTGGTCGGTGACAGCGCCCGCGCCCTGAAGCTTTCTGCGCTGCTCAAGGCGCGCGGCATGCTGGTCGGCGCCATCCGTCCGCCGACCGTGCCGGCCGGCAGCGCGCGCCTGCGCGTGACCCTCTCCGCCGCCCATAGCGCAGCGCAGCTCGAACTGCTGCTGGAAGCCTTGGCCGAATGCTGGCCCCAGGTGCACACCGATGACTGAGAAGCTGATTCTGCTGCCCGGCTGGGGCTTCGATGCTGCCGTGCTGCAACCCCTCGCGGATGCACTGGGTGGCGAGTGCCAGGTGCAGGTCGCCGCACTGCCCAGGCTGGCCTCCGCGTCTGCCGGGGACTGGCTCGACGAGCTGGATGCGCGCCTGGCCGATGGTTGCTGGCTGGCCGGCTGGTCGCTGGGCGGCATGCTCGCCGCTGCCCTGGCGGCGCGGCGCGGCGCGCGTTGCCGCGGCCTGATTACCCTGGCCAGCAATGCCTGCTTCGTGGCCAGCGAGCACTGGCCGCAGGCGCTGGCCGAGGACACCTACAGCGCGTTCTACCAGGGCTGCCAGGCGAATGCCGGCGCGACCCTGAAACGCTTCGCCATGCTCTGTGCCCAGGGCGCTGCAGATGCGCGCGGCCTGTCGCGGCAGCTGCAGACGCACCTGCTCGCGGGGGACGAGGCGGCACTGCTCGCCGGCCTGCGGGTTCTGGCGAGCCTCGACAATCGTGCGCCGCTGGCGGCCTTCGGCGGGGCGCAGCTGCATCTGCTGGCCGAGCTGGACGCGCTGGTCCCGGCTGCGGCGGGCGACGCGCTGCTGGCGCTGTTGCCGGCGGGCGAGGTGGATGTGCTGGAGGGTTGTGGTCATGCCTTCGTGCACGAGCAGGCTGACAGCGTGGCGGCGTTGATGCTGGATTTCATCCGTGAGTCCGACGATGGCTGAGTGTTCCGAACGCGCGCAGGGCTCCGACGCCGAGGTGAGCACGGCGGCTCTGCCGGACAAGCGCCAGGTGGCGGCGTCGTTCTCGCGAGCGGCGGCGAGCTACGATGCCGTGGCCGAACTGCAGCGCCATGTCGGCACGCAACTGCTGGCGCGTCTGCCGGTTTCGCTGCAGCCGCATCGCTGGCTGGACCTGGGCAGCGGCACGGGTTATTTCACCCGCGCCCTTGGCGAGCGCTATGGGCAGGGGATGGGGTTGGCCGTGGACATCGCCGAAGGCATGCTGCGCCATGCCAGGCCCCAGGGGGGCGCCGCGCACTTCATCGCCGGTGATGCCGAGGCCCTGCCGCTGCAGACGGCCAGCGTCGACCTGCTGTTCTCCAGCCTGGCGCTGCAGTGGTGCGCCGATTTCCCGCGCGTGCTGAGCGAGGCGCAGCGGGTGTTGCGCCCCGGTGGCGTGCTCGCGTTCTCCAGCCTGTGCGTTGGCACCCTGCAGGAGTTGCGCGACAGCTGGCAGGCGGTCGACGGCTTCGTCCACGTCAATCGCTTCCGCCGGTTCGAGGACTACCAGCAGTGTTGCGCCGCCAGTGGCATGCAGGTGCTGAGCCTGCAGCGCCAGGCGCAAACGCTGCATTTTCCCGACCTGCGCAGCCTGACCACTTCGCTCAAGGACCTCGGCGCGCACAACCTCAACCCTGGCCGGCCGGGCGGCCTGACCGGGCGTGCGCGCATTCGCGCGCTTGTCGAGGCCTACGAACGCTGGCGTCAGCCCGCCGGGCTGCCTGCCACCTATCAGGTGGTCTACGGCGTGTTGCAGAAACCTCCGGGCGACGTTGCTTGCGTCGCCTAGCGGCGGCCCGCAATCGCCCGCCAGAAAGAAACTTTCGGATAGCAGCGACGGGAGACATCGTCATGACGCACGCCTACTTCGTCACGGGGACGGATACCGAGATCGGCAAGACCACCATCGCTGCCGGCCTGCTGCACGCTGCCCGCCTGCGCGGGTTGAGTACTGCGGCGGCCAAACCGGTCGCCTCCGGTTGCCAGCGAACGCCGCAAGGGTTGCGCAACGATGATGCACTGGCCCTGCTGGCGCAGTGTTCGCTGCCGCTGCGCTACGAGGAGGTCAACCCGCTGGCGTTCGAGCCGGCGATCGCGCCGCACCTGGCGGCGCGCGAGGTCGGCGTCGAGTTGACTGTCGCCAGCCTGGCCAGCCCGGTGCGCGCGATCCTGGCGAGGAACGCCGATTTCTCCCTGGTCGAAGGTGCCGGTGGCTGGCGTGTGCCTTTGGCCGGGCGCGAGAGCCTGTCGGACCTGGCCCAGGCGCTGGCGATACCGGTGATCCTGGTCGTGGGTGTGCGGCTGGGCTGCATCAACCACGCGGTCCTGACGGCCGAGGCCATCGAACGTGACGGGCTCGAGCTTGCCGGCTGGGTCGCCAATATCGTCGACCCGCAGACCTCGCGCCTGGAAGAGAACCTGGCGACCCTGAGCGAGCGATTGCCCGCCCCGTGCCTGGGCCGGGTGCCGTACCTGGCAGATGCGAGCGCCGCCGCGGTGGCGCAGCACCTGGCGCTGGAACGTCTGGCCGACTGGGAATAAACAGCCGGCGGACGATAGCCTTTTGTCTGTACATTTTTTAGCCGACTTCTGCTTCAATACGCAGCATCAGGTTTTATTTCCCCTTGGGAGCTGTCGATGGAAATCTCCAGCAATGCATTCAGTTCGGGCTTGAACGGCATCCAGGCCGGGCAACGCCGTGTCGAGCAGGCGGCCAGCGACATCGCCAGCAACGCGGTGACCGAGCCGCAGCAGCCCAGCCAGACGCCACCGCAGAACCAGGTGAACCCCACGCCACAGTCTGCCGAGCAGACGCGCCCCGACCTGGCGGAAAGCCTGGTCGCCTTGCGCGTTGGCGAGAACGAGGTGCGGGCCAGCTCACGTGTCGTGGAAACCGCCGATGAGGTGCTGGGTACGCTCATCGACACGCGTGCGTAAGTAGTTCCACCCTGGCCGTGGATGCGGCCTGCAACGGGGTAGGAGGGAGCACATGCAGATCGGCAACAGCGTGCCACCTTTCGTCCCTGCGCCGTCCTTCTCTTCGGCTCGGCCCCTCTCGTCCGACGTTTCCCCCGATATCGCCCGTGCCGACCAGGCACCCGTGACCGCGCCGCAGGAGCAGCAGGCGAATTCCAGCTCCTCCGGGCGCGAAGAGGCTGACCGTGCCTCCATCGATGCGACGGACGACAGCGCCGAAGCCAGCCCCCGGGAGCAACGCCAGCAGCAGCTGGAGATCGCCGATCTGGTTCAGCGCGATCGCGAAGTGCGCACCCACGAACAGGCCCATGCCGCTGTCGGCGGGCAGTACGCCGGTTCACCGACCTACAGCTTCAAGCGTGGCCCTGACGGCCAGCGCTATGCCGTCTCCGGCGAGGTCGGCATCGACACGGCCGCTGTCCCCAATGACCCCGAAGCCACCTTGCGCAAGATGGAAGTCGTGCTGCGTGCCGCCCTCGCGCCCGCCGAGCCCTCCGCACAGGATCTGCGCGTGGCCGCCCAGGCCCAGGCCAAGGCGGCGCAGGCGCGGGTGGAGCTGGCCGAGCTGCGCCGCGACGAAGCCGCCAGCGCCAGTGAGGAGAGCAAAGGGCGCGACGACGAACGGCAAGCCCAGGAGGCGTCTGACGAGCAGGGCCAGCAGGCCGTGCCGCCCGCACCTGACCTTGACCTGTACCGGCGCCTGGGCGAGTTGCCGTCGTCGGAGCCCGGCATCGATCTGGTCGCGTGACGGGTCGATTGGCAGCGCTTGACAAGGGGTTGGCGTAAACGTATGTTTCAAACGCCTGTTTGATTGCTTCGGCCGCAGCCTCGTGGCCGGGCAGCCGGGAGTGATCCCGAGAGCGACCGCCAAGACGGTCACCCCAACTACTAGGAATCCACCGCAGAGGTTTACCGCTATGCCTGACTACAAGGCCCCCTTGCGTGACATTCGTTTCGTTCGTGACGAGCTGCTGGGCTACGAAGCGCACTACCAGAGCCTGCCAGGTTGCCAGGACGCCACTCCGGACATGGTCGACGCCATCCTCGAGGAAGGCGCGAAGTTCTGCGAGCAGGTCCTGTCGCCGCTGAACCGCGTGGGTGACACCGAAGGCTGCACCTGGAGCGAGTCCGGTGTGAAAACCCCGACGGGCTTCAAGGAGGCCTATCAGCAGTTCGTCGAAGGCGGCTGGCCGAGCCTGGCCCATGACGTCGAGCACGGCGGTCAGGGTCTGCCGGAGTCGCTGGGTCTGGCGATCAGCGAAATGGTCGGTTCGGCCAACTGGTCGTGGGGCATGTACCCGGGCCTCTCCCACGGTGCGATGAACACCCTGAGCGCCCACGGTACCGACGAGCAGAAGCACACCTACCTGACCAAGCTGGTATCCGGCGAGTGGACCGGCACCATGTGCCTGACCGAGCCGCATTGCGGTACCGACCTGGGCATGCTGCGCACCAAGGCCGAACCGCAGGCCGACGGCAGCTACAAGGTCACCGGCACCAAGATCTTCATCTCTGCGGGTGAGCACGACATGGCCGGCAACATCGTCCATATCGTCCTGGCCCGTCTGCCCGATGCTCCGGCCGGTACCAAGGGTATCTCGCTGTTCATCGTGCCGAAGTTCATGCCCAACGCCGATGGCGGCGTAGGCGAGCGCAATGCCGTTTCCTGTGGCTCCATCGAGCACAAGATGGGCATCCACGGCAACGCCACCTGCGTGATGAACTTCGACGGCGCCACCGGCTTCCTGATCGGCCCGGCCAACAAGGGCCTGAACTGCATGTTCACCTTCATGAACACCGCTCGTCTGGGTACCGCGCTGCAAGGCCTGGCCCACGCCGAAGTCGGTTTCCAGGGTGGCATCAAGTACGCCCGTGAGCGTCTGCAGATGCGTTCGCTGACTGGCCCGAAAGCGCCGGAAAAAGCCGCTGACCCGATCATCGTGCACCCGGACGTGCGCCGCATGCTGCTGACCATGAAGGCCTTCGCCGAAGGCAACCGTGCCATGGTCTACTTCACCGCCAAGCAGGTGGACATCGTTCAGCACAGCGACAACGAAGAAGAGAAGAAGGTCGCCGACGAGCTGCTGGCGTTCCTGACGCCGATCGCCAAGGCCTTCATGACCGAAGTGGGCTTCGAGTCCGCTTCCCACGGCATGCAGATCTACGGTGGCCATGGCTTCATCAGCGAGTGGGGCATGGAGCAGAACCTGCGTGACTGCCGCATCTCCATGATGTACGAAGGCACCACCGGCGTTCAGGCGCTCGACCTGCTGGGCCGCAAGGTGCTGATGACTCAGGGCGGTGCGCTGAAGAACTTCACCAAGATCGTGCACAAGTTCTGCCAGGCCAACGAAGGCAACGACGCCGTCAAGGAATTCGTCGAGCCGCTGGCCAAGCTGAACAAGGAGTGGGGCGACATCACCATGAAGATCGGCATGGCAGCGATGAAGGATCGCGAGGAAGTCGGTGCCGCTTCGGTGGACTACCTGATGTACTCCGGTTACGCCTGCCTGGCCTACTTCTGGGCCGACATGGCGCGCCTGGCTGCCGAGAAACTGGCTGCCGGTGCGGGTGACGAGGCCTTCTACAAGGCCAAGCTGCAGACTGCCCGCTTCTACTTCGCGCGCATCCTGCCGCGCACTCGCGCGCACGTCGAGACCATGCTGTCCGGCGCCAGCAACCTGATGGACATGGACGAAGAGCACTTCGCGCTCGGCTTCTGATTCCGTCACGGTTGAACGCAAACGCCGCCCTTCGGGGCGGCGTTTGCGTTTTTGCGCGTCGTACTGAAGGGAATGTCGCATCCTGTCGCTGTTTTCAATCATCGAAGCAGGCAGAATGCCTTCATCTCTTGCTCAGGGTGTCCGCGTGATCCGTCCGGCCAATCTGCGCCTCAGCCATTTCCTCTCCTCGCTGCCGTTGCTGGTCGGCGCGTTCGTGGCTGCCCGGCTGCCGGTGCTCAGCGAATTCTTCATCTCCCTGTTCAATGTCCTGCCGACCCTGCTGTTGCTGCTCGGCGGCGCCTTCTGCCTGGCCTATGGCCGCCAGCGCGAGGTCTTCCTGCTGCTGGTGCTGTACGTCGGCTACTTCATGCTCGATATCCAGGTCGATCATTTCCGTGACAACGGCCAGGTCAGGGACGACGCCGTCCTGGTCTTTCACCTGATCTGCCTGCTGTTGCCGATGCTCTACGCCCTCTACGGCTGCTGGGAGGAGCGTTCGCACCTGGCCCAGGACATGCTGGCGCGGGCGCTGGTCCTGCTGGCGGTGAGTGCGGTGGCCTTCGCGCTCGGACGCCGTTATCCACAGGGCATCGCCGACTGGCTGGCGCAGATCCACTGGCCGGCGTTGCACGGCGCCTGGATGAGCCTCGCGCAGCTGACCTACCTGGTGTTCCTGGTCGCTTTCCTCGCGCTGCTGGTGCAGTACCTGCGACGCCCGCGGCCCTTGCACGCGGCGCAACTGGTCGGGCTTGTCGGCCTGCTGTGGATGCTGCCGCAGGTGTTCATCATGGCCCATGCGCTGCAGGTGATGAGCAGCATGGTCATGCTCATGCTGGTGGCGGCGGTGGCGCACGAGGCCTACCAGATGGCCTTCCGTGACGAGCTGACCGGCCTGCCCGGACGGCGTGCGCTCAACGAGCGTCTGCAGCGCCTCGGGCGTGACTATGTGATCGCCATGGTCGATGTCGATCACTTCAAGAAATTCAACGATACCCATGGCCATGACGTCGGCGACCAGGTGTTGCGCCTGGTCGCCAGCCAGCTGCGCAAGGTCGGCGGTGGCGGCAAGGCCTACCGCTATGGCGGCGAGGAATTCACCCTGCTGTTTCCCGGCAAGAGCGTGGAGCAATGCGTGCCGCACATGGAGGCCGTGCGCCTGGCCATCGAGCAGTACCGCATGCAGCTGCGCGACAAGCAGAGCCGTCCGCGTGATGATCGCGAGGGCAAGCAGCGTCGTGCCGGCAAGGCCGCCAGCGAGGTTTCGGTGACGGTCAGCATGGGCGTGGCCGAGCGCCAGGCCGAGCAGCGCACACCGCAGGAAGTGATCAAGGAAGCGGACAAGGCGCTCTACAGCGCCAAGGCCGCCGGGCGTAACTGCATTCGCAGCGCCGGGCAGCGACGTGGTGCGGTGAAGGTCAGCGCCCCGGCCGACTGAGCCGGCTTATGGCGGCGCATTCAGGCGGCCAACGACCATTGTTGCCGTTCCATTCGCGGCAGTAGCGTGGGGCACCTGACCGCTACCCGAATGGAGAACGACCATGCCCGAGTACAAGGCCCCGCTGCGCGACATGCGCTTTCTGATCGACGATGTCTTCGCCTTTTCCGCCCACTACGCAAGCCTGGGGGCCGACGATGCGAGCCCGGATATGGTCGCGGCGATCCTCGAGGAGGGCGCCAAGTTCTGCGAGCAGGTGCTGGCTCCGCTGAACCGCAGCGGTGACGAGGAGGGCTGCCATTTCGACAACGGTGTGGTGACCACGCCCAAGGGCTTCAAGGAGGCCTTCGCGCAGTATGCCGAGGGTGGCTGGATGGGCCTGGCCGCCGACCCGCTGCATGGCGGGCAGGGCCTGCCCGAGTCTCTCGGCCTGATCGTCGCCGAGATGGTCGCCTCGGCCAACCAGTCCTGGGCCATGTACCCGGGGCTGACCCATGGCGCCATGTCCGCGATCCACGCCCATGGCAGCGAAGAGCAGAAGCAGACCTACCTGACGCGCCTCACCGAAGGCCGCTGGACCGGCACCATGTGCCTGACCGAGCCGCATTGCGGCACCGACCTGGGCATCATCAAGACGCGCGCCGTGCCGCAGGCCGATGGCAGCCATGCGATCTCCGGGACGAAGATCTTCATCTCCGCGGGCGAGCACGACATGAGCGAGAACATCGTGCACCTGGTGCTGGCGAAGCTGCCCGACGCGCCTGGCGGCACCCGGGGCATTTCCCTGTTCATCGTGCCCAAGTTCCTGCCTCAGGGCGACGGCGTCGGCGCGCGCAATGCGGTGAGCTGCGGCTCCATCGAGCACAAGATGGGCATCAAGGCCTCGGCGACCTGCGTGATCAACTTCGACGTTGCCACCGGTTACCTGATCGGCGAGGCCAACAAGGGCCTCGCCTGCATGTTCACCATGATGAACCATGCCCGCCTGGGCACCGGCATGCAGGGCCTCTGCCTGGGCGAGGCCAGCTATCAGGGCGCCCTGCGCTACGCCAGGGAGCGCCTGCAGATGCGCGCGCTGACGGGGCCGAAGGCGCCGGACAAGGCGGCCGATCCGATCATCGTGCACCCCGATGTCCGCCGTATGTTGCTGACCATGAAGGCGTTCAACGAGGGCAACCGCGCGCTGGCCTACTTCACTGCGCAGCTGATCGATGTCGCGCACCGCGCGGAGACGGCCGAAGCGCGCCAGGAGGCCGAGGACCTGCTGGCCTTGCTCACGCCGATCTGCAAGGCGTTCATGACCGAGACCGGGCTCGAGGCCACCAACCACGGCATGCAGGTTTTCGGCGGGCATGGCTACATCCGTGAGTGGGGCATGGAGCAACTGGTGCGCGATTGCCGTATCGCGCCGATCTATGAAGGCACCAATGGCATCCAGGCCCTTGACCTGCTCGGGCGCAAGGTGCTGGGCAGCCAGGGCAAGCTGCTGCGCGGTTTCACCCGTGTCCTGCACAAGTTCTGCGAGGCCCAGCAGGAGCATCCGCAACTGGCCCCGCAGGTGGCGCAGCTGGCGGCGTTGAACCGGCAGTGGGGGGAGCTGACGCAGAGCATCGGCATGGCCGCGATGAAGAATCCGGACGAGGTCGGTGCGGCGTCGGTCGATTACCTGATGTATTCGGGCTATGTCACCCTGGCCTACTTCTGGTTGCGCATGGCTGTGGTCGCCCAGGAAAAGCTCGCGCAAGGGGATGACGATGGCTTCCATCAGGCCAAGCTGGTGACGTGCGCCTTCTACTTCCAGCGCATCCTGCCGCGCACCGAGGCGCATCGCCTGGCGATGTCGGCGGGCAGCGCCAGCACCATGCAGCTGGCGGAAGAACACTTCGCCTTCTGACCGCTGGTCGAGGCAATTCGGCCCGCCCTTTGGCGGGCCTTTTCATTTCATGGACATATGAGTGGTCTATGAATAATTGGTCACAACATGACCCTATGTGTCTGAAAAGTTGTTGGATTAAACTCGGTCCACATACGTAAGTCCGCTTTTCGAGGATGTGTCATGGCCGATTACAAAGCCCCCCTGCGCGACATGCGCTTCGTGCTCAATGAAGTATTCGATGTCTCCAAGCTCTGGGCCGAGTTGCCGGCCCTGGCCGAAGTGGTCGATGCCGATACCGCCAGCGCCATTCTGGAGGAGGCCGGCAAGGTCACCGCAGGCAGCATCGCGCCGCTGAACCGCAGTGGTGATGAAGAAGGCTGCTCCTGGGACGACGGCGCGGTGAAAACGCCGGCAGGTTTCCCCGAGGCCTACCAGACCTACGCCGAAGGCGGCTGGGTGGGTGTCGGTGGTTCGCCGGAGTTCGGCGGCATGGGCATGCCCAAGGTGATCGGCGCCCAGGTCGAGGAAATGGTCAACTCGGCCAACCTGTCCTTCGGCCTCTACCCGATGCTGACCGCCGGTGCCTGCCTGTCGATTCTCAACCACGCCAGCGAAGAGCTGAAGGCGCAGTACCTGCCGAACATGTATGCCGGCGTCTGGGCCGGCTCCATGTGCCTGACCGAGCCGCATGCCGGCACCGACCTCGGCATCATCCGCACCAAGGCCGAGCCCCAGGCCGATGGCAGCTACAAGGTCACCGGCACCAAGATCTTCATCACCGGTGGTGAGCACGACCTGACCGAAAACATCATCCACCTGGTGCTGGCCAAGCTGCCGGATGCGCCGGCTGGCCCGAAAGGCATTTCGCTGTTCATCGTGCCCAAGGTCATGGTCAATGCCGACGGCTCGCTGGGTGAGAAGAACGCCCTGGGCTGCGGCTCCATCGAGCACAAGATGGGCATCAAGGCCTCGGCCACCTGCGTGATGAACTTCGATGGCGCCACCGGCTACCTGGTCGGCGAAGTGAACAAGGGCCTCAACGCCATGTTCACCATGATGAACTACGAGCGCCTGGGCGTTGGCATCCAGGGCCTGGCACTGGGTGAGCGCAGCTACCAGAGCGCCGTCGAGTATGCGCGCGAACGCATCCAGAGCCGTGCCCCGACCGGCCCGCAGGCAAAAGACAAAGCAGCCGATCCGATCATCGTGCACCCGGACGTGCGTCGCATGCTGCTGACCATGAAGGCGCTGAACGAGGGCGGTCGTGCCTTCTCCAGCTACGTCGCCATGCAGCTGGACACCGCCAAGTACAGCGAGGACAAGGACACCGCCAGGCGCGCCGACGAACTGGTCGCCCTGCTGACGCCGGTGGCCAAGGCCTTCCTCACCGACATGGCGCTGGAAACCACCGTGCATGGCCAGCAGATCTTCGGCGGCCATGGCTTCATCCGCGAGTGGGGCCAGGAGCAGCTGGTGCGCGACTGCCGCATCACCCAGATCTACGAAGGCACCAACGGTATCCAGTCGCTGGACCTGATGGGGCGCAAGATCGTGGGCAGCGGTGGCAGCTTCTACAAGCACCTGTCCGATGAGATCAAGGCGTTCGTCGCCTCGGCCGATGCCGGCCTCGCCGAGTTCACCCAGCCGTTGACCGCGGCGGTGCAGAACCTCGATGAGCTGACCGCCTGGGTCCTGGATCGTGCCAAGAGCAACCCCAACGAAATCGGCGCGGCGTCGGTGGAGTACCTGCACGTGTTCGGTTACACCGCCTACGCCTACATGTGGGCGTTGATGGCGCGCGCGGCGCTGGGCAAGGAAGCTCAGGACGAGTTCTACGCCAGCAAGCTGGGCACGGCGCGCTTCTACTTCGCCCGCCTGTTGCCGCGCGTTCACTCCTTGAGCGCCTCGGTCAAGGCCGGCAGCGAATCGCTGTACCTGCTGGATGCCGCGCAGTTCTGAGTCCCGCTGCGTGGTGGATGAGCCCCGGCCCCTGTGCCGGGGTTTTTTATTTCAGCGGCAGCGCGCGTTCAGCCTGCCCAGGTAGAGCAGGGCAGGGCGCTGCGACTGCAGGTGCAGCGGCCCCGGCTCGTTCTCCACGAGCAGGCCGTTGCCCGCCGCGATGTCGTGCAGCACGCCGCCTGCATCGACCCTGACGGCGGTCTGCGCCGCGTTCCATAGCAGCAGCACTTCGGCATCGTTCTCCACGAGCTGTTCGCCCTGCAGCCTCAGCGCCTGCAGGTCATGCGTCCAGGCGCCGCGTCGCGTCATCAGGTTGAGGTCGGTGATGAGGCCGTCCTGCAGCTGCGCGCTGATCGCTTCCTCACCGCCGAACACTGCGATGGTGCCGTCGCCCGACAGCGTCTCGCGCCGGCCGTTTTCCCGCTGCAGGTGCAAGCCCTTGCCGGCCAGCACGACCAGGCTGCGGTCGATGCCGGGGAAGCGGGAGAAGGCACCGCTGGAGGCGACGCTCGCGCTGCTGATGCGCCAGTCGAAGTCGTCCAGGCTGGCACCTGCCGGGCAGATGGCCAATTCCAGCGTCGAGCCGCCGCCGTTCTTCCAGGGCATGGCGATGGCGCTGCTGGGGTCGAGCAGGGTGTAGGGCATGGTCTTCTCTAATGTATATACATATTGGGTGGATCGTCGGCATGGCAACCGCCCGCCTCGTCATTCCCCGCGTGTCGCGGAGGTGGCTGCAATCATAACGTATTGCTGCAACGGTCAAGCGACAGGCGGATGATCTTGGCATGTGTCGCCGGCTTGACGTCGATTCGATTCGTTTCTATTGTATATACAAATAAAGCGCAAAGAGCACCAGGCCGATGCATTCCAATTCGAAACAGCTGTGGCGCGACGTTCAGGTCTTCGATGGCCAGGCGCTGCTGGACGAGGCGATGACCGTGCGCGTCGACGACGGTCGCGTGGCCGGCATGTGGCCGTCGCGGGCGTTCGCCGAAGCGGACGCCCAGGGCGCCGTCGAAGCGGGGCAGGGTGGGGTGATGACGCCGGGCCTCGTCGACTGCCATACGCACCTGGTCTACGCCGGCGACCGCGCCGGTGAATTCGAGCAGCGCCTGGAAGGGGTCAGCTACGCCGAGATCGCCAAGGCCGGCGGCGGCATCCTCAGCACCGTGCGCGCGACTCGCGAAGCCAGCGAGGAGGCGCTGCTCGCCGCCAGCCTGCCGCGTCTCGACGCGCTGCTCGCCGATGG
>MDSZ01022818.1_pt1 | contig 67214 bp, 77 predicted proteins | sample 811201 | NCBI WGS metagenome assembly MDSZ01 (sample SAMN05326647, study PRJNA326480) | marine metagenome | isolation source: seawater | place: Indian Ocean: North | collected 2010
AAAAGGTGATTGTAGTACAGAAACTAATCCTGATAGAAATATTGCAGGAAACATAAGATAATGTAGTTTTCTTACAGTATGGCTTTGTGACTCCATGTAAATAATTTTATGACCTTTAATGAAACTAGCTAAAACGTCCAGTGCTGAAGAGTATCTATGAACTATATCTTGGTCATAGGCAGCTGTTATTCTTTGTAGAACTGTTTCATATGATAATTTTCTGTACTTTATTGGTTTGTTATCCTCTAAATCATATGATTCGGGAGTTCCTGTACTTGAAGATTCATTATCATTTTCATTATCTGAACTTCCTGAATCACTAGGATGAGGACTCGCGTTTAATTCACTAGTGTTTAATTGCACACCATCTAAACTAACAAAATGTCGTCCATTTGCCAGATTTTCATTAGGCAAATCATTAAGATTAACTATTTCATTTTCAGTTGGGGAATGAACATCATTTATTTCAGACATTTTATATTAACATAGATTAATAGATGCCAGTAACTACTTATCTGTTAGCAAATGGTAATGTATCAACTCAACAAAATTATCAGGTTGTTCTAGAAGCTTATTTTAATCCTCAAACAGGACTATCTGATTCCGTATTATGGAGAGAACTTGGAGCAAGAATAAGAACTAGTCAAATTAAAATGTGCCATTCCATGATACCAAAAGGATTTCTTGAACAAGATACTATTGATGACACTTTTATAATTTTACTTCTCTCTATGAAAACTCCAACAAGAACAGATCCAAGTAAACATACATTAATTGGTTTTGCTGCACTTGATTATGATTCTGATTCTCCAAAAGAATTATATCTAAATGCTCTATGCGGTAATACTGATGTTAGAAATAATGTACCTGAAAGGGTAAGCCCAGGAAAAATATTAATGACACAAATTGAGTGGATGGCGCGACAATTAGGATTTTCTATTTTAAAACTATCAGCTTTAGGTTATGTGATCAATTATTATAGACGTTTGGGTTTTAGACACGTAGAAAACTGTACTTTAGGTGAATCAGGATTAGCTAGAAAAAGCAGAAAGAGAAAGAAATCAAGAGAATCTAAGTCAGCAGATCCTGTGCGAGAGTTTAATAACGAGATATTGGATGGTGCAGAGAGATTTTTTGGAAATAGATTCAAATCTGATGATGAACTAGAACAAGTCTATTTAATTGAAGTAGCAAAGCAATCTCAAATGCTAGGTTCAAAAGAAGAAAAATTAAATTACATGATGGCAAGACTAAATGAGTTATTTTCTGCAAGAGATATATCGTTTCGTATTGAAAATGATAACATTGTAGCTATCGACAATAAAGGAGAGATAGATCAAAAGTTAACACAAATGATTAGTATGAATGATACAGGAACGGCCAGCTTTATAGATAAACTTAGGAGAGAGGGATTTGCTGTAGAATGTGAAGATTCCAAGACAGGTAGAAGAGATGGTGTAGAGAAAAATAGCGACGGAGAATTAATAATGGCTTGTGATAGTGATGGTTATACTATGAGAAAATGTCTGGCTAGATTTGAACCTCCTCCAATAACTACAAAGCCGGGGCAAAAAAAATACAAAAAAAGTATAGTAAAGACTATGAATGGTGGTAAAACACGTAAACACGTTCCATGGAAAGGATGGTCTAAGGAATCTCCAAGTATTAGACAGCGCAGAACTATGAAAAAGCGTTGTGGTAAAAAATGTTTTTTGGGTCCAAATATTAGTTTTCCTGTTTGTAAAAAGAATACATGTAAAATTAGTGAAAAAGGGTTATGGGCAGCTTACATTAGAGCTGAACAATGGGGTAATTCACGGAATAGTTATAAAACAAAGTTTACTCCAAGACATAAAAGATCAGTTTATAAGAGTGTTGCAAGAAAAGCAAAGACTGCATTAAAAAAGAGAGGTGTTAAAGTAGGCAAAAAAACTAGAAAACGTAGACAGCGTTCAAAAAGACGCAAGTAAATAGTCTGGTTTTAAATAAGTATTTAAAATCAGATAGTAGAATAAGATGGTTAAAATCAGGGTTATTAACATTTATAAGGCAACACATCTCCCTGAGGAAGGCTGGTTACAAGGATGTTATATCTGTTCTGCAATAACAGGACGAACAGTTGATCATAAACCACCTGAAATATGGGAGAAACATAGATTTAATATCTATATGTGTCCTAATTGTCAAAGATTTAAAAAAAATAGTGCCGAACTATCACAAGAATATGAGACAATGATAAATGCATATATCAAGAGAAACTTTACTTATCGACCAGTAGATCCATAACCACCTTCACCACGCTCAGTATCATCAAGAGATTCAACTTCAGTCAAAGGTGCCATACTAATTTGTTCAATAACTAGTTGAGCAACTCTGTCTTCTACCTCAATTTTCAAGTCTTCTTCAGAATGGTTAAACATTACAACACCAACCGGGCCACGATAATCTGCATCAATTACACCAGCTCCAATATCTGTATGTTTTTTCCATGCCATACCGGAACGAGGTGCAACACGTCCATAATAACCTACAGGTACCGCAATTGCAATATCGGTTGAAACAATTGCTTTACCTCTAGCAGGAATAATACATTCTTGCGAGGCATAAAGATCCCATCCTGCTGCGACTGCGGAGCCGCGTGTAGGAATAGTAGCAGTATCAGAAAGCTTCTTTACACGAATAGGGGCTGACATTATTATTATCATATAGTAACGATTATCTTTATGCAATTTTCCAAATAATTGAAACTATATAAAGCTATTTTTATGTACTTAAATATTACAAGCATGTTGTCTCAAGGTCAAATGAAACGTGTTGAGGAGGCATATGGTGAGGCTACTAAGTCTAATTGTTATCACAGGCATGGATGCGTTATTGTTGGCTCAGGCCGTGTTTTAGGCAGAGGTTATAACAATTCTAGAACGCGTTATTCAGATAAGATAATAGGTGATTGTATGACATGCCATGCTGAGATGGCAGCTATTCGTGATGCAGTCAAGAGCAATAAGTGGGAGGTTCCGCATAGGGCCTCCCAGTGTAAACTATCTTCCTGGCCGGAATTGCACACTGTATGTTGTTAGAGTAGGATGCAATGGAGCATTGAAAAGATCTGATCCTTGTCTTAAGTGCGCTTCATTAATAAAACAATTTGGAATAAAAAAAATTGTCTACAGCAATGATGAAGGAGGTTTTGAATGTGTTAATTCAAATACATATCAAGCTAAACATAGCACTAGTGGATCTCAGCGAATGCAAAAATTAGGTATATCTAATCATAAATAAGGGTTTAATATTGATCGCCAATGATGACTTGTAGGATATTTTGTTTTACAGTTCATCCAATCTTTTGGTAATAGCCCATCAGCAATAGCTTCTTCTGGAGTATAATATTCTTTTCTGCAACCATCTCTTGTTAAAACAAATGGAAAAGGTTTTTTACATGCAGCATCTGGTAAACAATTATTTTTTAGTAAATCAATTTCAATATATTCTCCAGATGTAATTGCTCCATGAGTAGATTTATGATAGGTATCTCTTGAAATCTTTCTAGTTCCAATAAAATATGTATTTACACAATCATCAATACATGATGTTTCATTTGAATAATTTTCTTCGCTTCTTTCTGTTTCACAACCTTTTCTATGTACTTTTATTCTTCGAATATACGATCCTTGAGAGTGTTCTAATGGATTAAAACTTTTAACCCAATTAGCTATACATTTATCACCACAATCTATATTATTAATTAAATGACTTTCTATGTATCCTTTATTAGTCAATGTTGATGTTTGTTCACACGTAGAACCTGAACAATTTAATCCATTATTACAAAGTATTTCAACAGGATATCCTGTTATTGGATTTGCACCATGTCCTACAGGTGCAGTACCTCTAAAAATAGTCCTGATCGTCGAGTTTTTGCTATCTGAACCGATTCTGCCTAGGTTTCTGCGTGTGCCTTTGATAGAAAATCCATCTGTACCCCTTGACATATTTTGTTTTGCTTTTAATTTTCGTTGCATCATTACAACTGACATTTCTTGTATATCATAAATAAAGATTGTTTATATTGGGACCATATCTTGTTTCATAAATAAAATATGGTCAAATATTAATTTCCAGACACTATACAATCTTCTTTGGCATTATCCATACATGTTTTATAAGGGAGTGCAGTTCTAATATAATCACCGGAAGACATAGGTGCTACATTTTTTGCAATTGGAAGAGGCCCTTGTAATACTGTTTGTGATGGTTGTGACCTAGGATGAGAAAGATTACCTCCACTCTTAGCAATAGAACCATCTAATACATTATATTGAAGAGCCATAAGCTGGTTAACATTTCTGCGCGTTAAAGAACCTGAACTGTGGTATTCCGCGGATGTATTTTTAAAAGTAGGTTTGTTGCATGGATTTTCAATACAACTATTGTTGTAAACTGAGGTTGGGTTAACTACTCTAGAGAGAATTACACCTTTGTTTGTCATATTTGTTTGTCCATCAGAGTTAGAACTTTTATTACAAGAATTAACAATACTCTTTGGATAACCAGTTTGTACATTAGATCCATGTCCTACGGGAGCATCACCTTTAAAAGGAGTGTGTACCAAAGATCTTGATAAAGATGTTTGACCCACCCGTCCTTGGTTTCGAATTGTACCAGCAGTTGAAAAAGAAGTCGAAGATATTGGTTTGAAATAACGTTGATACTTACGAGAGTTCATATAGAATATCTGTAGAAATTAAATGAACAGGAAAACACGTGAAGTAGGATCATTATTCATGCATCTCTCTAATAAGAAATATAACTTAGTTGGTTTTAGTAAGGTAATATCTCGTTCTATACCTAAAACATCACAAGCTAAATGTCCCATAGAATAAAAAGCTGCAGTGTAATAGGTTTCGGATGGTAATGCATCTATACTATCTATTTCTGGTGCCATATTTTTATTTTTTTTAAAAGGTCTAGTTAAATCTAACATACCAGAGGATGTACATTTATAGTATTTATCTCTCTTGATATCCAAAATAAAAGCTCCAGAACTTGTTTCTTTTACCTGAGTTAAATCAATACTAAGAACACCATAACCAGCCTCTTTCAATCTTTCTATTTGTGCACCAATATCTAGAATCATTCTTACACATCGATCATATGGTAACCTTTTTTTAGAGAGATTCCCTAGTTTTTCTCCAACATCTATACCGCTATCATTTAAGGTAGACGTAAGTATTTCATTTATTGTGTCCATTACTATGAATAGTCAAAATAAAAATGAGTTTGCAAACTTAATACCTTTTGGGTTTAGGTACACGGCTTACAGAGCATTTCCAAAACCATGGTTCAGAATAAACAACCTTTACATCATCTCCATTAGCAAGACGGGTGGCCATTATATTATAATTCTCCGATGCAATGATATTTTTAAAGTGGACAAACACTCTTTGATAACCGTCAAATCCATCACGCCTGTAAATCATATCAATTCTATCGATACAATTACGTCCGAGGATTTTTTCAAATGCATCTGTTACATCCTTTCGAGTAATGTTTGCAAATACTCTCGGTATGCATATACTGGGTAAAGTTGATGTCTCCATATTTGAATGTAATTTATACATGCTCATTAGATTCAATTTTTTTGTAAACCAAGAATTATTTTTAAGCCTGGGTTTACACTTACCTGCGGTCAATGGGGACAGGATACTATAAAAGTTTATCAACTGAACTATAGCTATATAAAGAAATAAGGTAACACATAAATCGCTGTTAGTATCCTTTACTCCCAGGAAATGTAATAACATTATTTTTATATTGGTTTACTAAACAAACAATTTTATCAAACCGCTTAAACCTAGTAATATTATATTACTATAATCAACTATACAGCAACGTAATGGATTTTAAAAGGCCACCTGAGGGTAGATTTAAGTCGCTAGCCGGCGAGAGGAAAAACCCATTTTCTTCAAATCAAAACCAACGTAATACTACTGCTACTACCAGTAGTAGCGGTAGCAATAGAGATAAAAGTAAATATGTACCACCATCTAAGAGAAATAAAAATAGACAACGTGAGCCAAAAGAAGGTATGAGGCTTCCAGATGTGGAGGATAGACGTAAAGCTCCCACACCTCCTCCTGATACTCAAAATATAGAATTGTTTCCAAGTTTGAGCACACTAAAACAAGAAAGTGAACCTAATGAAGATAGTGAATCTAAAGAAGTTAAGGCTAGTTTTGCAACGATTGCAACTGAAAAACAAGAAAATGAAGTAGAAACAAAAGAAAAGGAGCCACTAAAGCCTGGATGGGTAAGACTATTTAGAGGTAATAATGGCGAAATTATACATGAACATGGGCCTTCTGTACCGGAATCTGATTTTTTTAGAAGAATGCGTGAACATGAAGAGCGCAAAGCCCGTGAACAACTGCTTGAAACATTGGAACGTAATATAGCTTATTCACGAGAAATGGACCCATATTACGATGATTATTGTGATCAATATGGAGATGATGATGATGAAGATGAGGAATATGTATCAGATCACGAATATGTTGAAGAGTATGATAGTGAAGGATATGATGAAGATTATTAATTCGGTGAGTTTTTGATAATACTATCTAATATTTCATTAGTATGGAAACTCTAGATCTTACTTGGTTTAATTCTCAAGAAAAAATAGAACAAAAATATGATGATTTTTACCTGAGTGATATTAAAAAAATTGGGGTTACATTTATTTATATAAATGGTAATAATGAAATATGTGTTACAAGAAAAGAAAGTGTTGAACTTATCAATTCAATACTTTATAGAAGATCATTAGTTAATTTGCTAAGAGAAAATAGAAAACTTAATGGTGTAAATTACTCATTATATGCTTTATTAAAGTTTAATTTTATTTCTACACCCGAAGCAATAATAAATCATGATTTAATGGGAGATCATTTTAAAGTTATTGCAAATGTACAGGATATCATTTTTCAAAAAAGCATCAAACAGCTTGAATCTGTGAATCACTTATATATTGTTTTAAAACCAAAGACTAATACAAGCCATACCAAACGAGTAAAGATAACACATAAGCGTCGAAAAACAAGACGGGCTAAGATATAACATAATTGGTTTAAAGAAAATACACCAATTAAGATTAACATGTCATCTCTTACACAAGGACTCGACAACCTCAGTCTTCGCATTCGTGGAGAAAATGGACAATATCAGGAGGGTTGGAGTTCCCGTTCCTTTGAGGAGGGAATCACGAAGCTATTTTATCAGCTTGTGCGTGTAAATAAGAAAACAGGATCTGGAACTCTTAATGTACTTAATAATCTTTATACATACTTGGTTAATAATGCAGTAAAAAGTCTTGACGAGAGTCAGATTAATTTTCTTACTGCATTGCTATTTCAAACTCGTGATATTAGTGGCGGGAAAGGTGAGTATGCACTGTTTTATAACCTTCTGCCTGTTTGGGAACCTCACTTCCATGTACCAATGGTAAGTAACAAGCTGACACCTTTGCTTGTACTGCTCGTTGATACTGATATGGCTAAGGATAGGTATGGAGTTGAGCATGTCCACAGTTATGGATCATGGAAGGATTTTAAATATATCCTAGAGACATTCAAAGATAACGCTAACATGACAGACCGACAAGCAATTGAGCGTATCAACCAAGCATCAATCCCTAAGGTTCTTATTACTCTTGTCAAAGAAAAGATGAAGCTTAAAAATAATAATTCCCTTATTTCCCGTTGGCTACCTCGTGAGAAATCTAAGTTTGGATGGCAGGCTAAGGTATTGGCACCGCTTATTACTCCTCGAGCCACTACAGAGAGTTCGTTGCGCGCATACCGTAAGAAACTTGCTGAATTGAATAAGCAGCTTGGTACTGTTCAAGTCAATCAGTGTGCTAATACATGGGCAAACATTGATTTTAGCAAGGATTGCACAAGCATTACTATGTCAAAGCAAAAGAAGGCATTTATGTGCGAAGGAACTAATAGTGATGCAAAAAACAGGCCTGATCGTACTCTATGTAGTGAAAACTACCTCAATTACCTGCAATCGTGCAAGACTGGTGAGAAGAAAATTAAGTCTGCTAGGACAAGTCCAGGATCTATGGTAAAAGAGTTTTGGACCCAGTATACATCAAGCAAATATGGAACAAATTATATGTCACAGAGCGAAAAAGATACCAATAATTTGATGTGGAAGCAACAGCAAGAAGATTCAGGTAGTGTACTAACAAATTGTGTTCCTATTCTAGATACCTCTGGATCTATGACATGGGAAAACTGTCCATTGTATGATGCTACTGCAATTGCACTCAAGATTGCCGAAAACTCAACAATTGGCAAGCGTGTTATGACATTTTCTCAGAATCCAACATGGATTAATCTTGAGGGCAAAGACACACTTGAGGAGATGGTTACTGGAATTATACAGATGTCACACAGTGTTGGTACGTCAACTAACATGGAATCAGCTTTTAAACTTCTGTGTGATGCATGTGTCCACAAAGATATGACACCAGAAGAGGTTGAGGATATTGTTTTGGTTGTACTTTCTGATATGCAGGCGGATCAGGGATCACGACATGGCAATAGCATTCTGGAAGAGATTGTTCAAAAAATGTTCCACGAGGCAGGTTTGAAGACCAGTCATAAGAGACCATATAGTGCACCAACGATGGTATGGTGGAATATGCGTACAACCAATGGTGCCCCTTGTTCAACAACTTCCAAGAACACAGTGATGATGTCTGGGTACGACGCAAGCGTTCTATCTTCAGTAATGGAAAGTGGAATTGATACATTGAAGCAACTTACTGCTTGGGATAATTTGAAGAAGTTGCTATCTAGTGAACGTTACTCATGGACTTGGAACTATTAATTGTTTATCGTAACGCCTACAACACTGTAAATATAATTTTACTTCACTAAAAAGAAAATTATATTTACAAAATTAAATTAGTATTATAGTAAATCTAGCTAAAAACATTACTTGAATATAGATAGTACTATGGATGAAGTTCCAACAAATGCTTTGGCAGCTTTTATAGGTGCTAGCAATAATATTCAATCTAATCGTCTTGTAAATGCGATGATTGGATCAGGAGCTGATGCAGATTATAATCGAGTATTAGCTACTAGTTTAAATGACGAGTCCCCTGTTAGAAATGTACTTTCTGAGGATGGACAAAATCAAATAAAGACTAGAAAGTTTACAAAAGATGATGAATATGATACATGTCCTATTTTTCACATTCCATTTGAAATAGGTGATGATGTAAAAGAATTGCCCTGTGGACATATTTTTACGCCTGATGGAATAGATAAGTGGTTGAATGAAGAAAAAGCTGAATGCCCAGTATGTAGATTTAAACTTGAGTCAAAAGAGATAAGACGTGAAGGTCCTGGTGTAGAAGAATGGAATGATGATAGAGAGCAATTAATCGCCTCGCGCAATGCACTAGCTGTTAATCTTCGAAGGCTTACTTTTCCAAGACTTAGTTCGCATCCATTTGGACCATCTTCTCATAGAATTGCGAATGTGGTTCATGAAGATGATGATCATGATGATGTTATGAGAGCACTAGCAATGACATTTACTAGTCCATCAGTCTTTAATAATGTTGTAATTAATCATACAAGTGGTGGTAATATCTCATATCCATCTATTATTTCAAATATTTCTAGAAACATAAATAACACCAATAATACTAGTTTATTTTCATCAAACGTTTATGATATAACTGATACTAGTATTTATAACGATAATAGCACTAATCTGTTTAATTCTTCTTCATATGTGACGCGTGCAAGGATTCCCTCATTTGATTATGATCGTGCTCAGTCTTCTGAGAACAACATATTGTCAGCTGATGAGCCTTCTTCTCAACATTCTGTGTCTTCTCTTGAAGTTCTTGATGAAGATTATTCTGTAGAGAATAACGCTGACTCCTCACAGCAAGATAATCAGAATACTTTTGGCAATTAGAACAATCACATGGAATAGAAAATAGGCACCCTGAGTGGATTTCACATGACCATATATTTTTATCTGAAAAAACACTGTAACTCATATGTAATAGTTACAGTTTTTTTGTTTAATTTACTTATTAGTTTTTTCTTTCTTACTTTTTTTTGACATAATGCTCATGAGACATGGTAAGCAACTGGTTGTTGCAGTTTCTACAACCATATTTACATTTAGTTCTCCTCTTGTTGCTGCAACAATTAAATCAATTGTATCTGCAACACTGCCACTGTCTAATGCAATTAAAAGATATTCTTTATCATCGCCTTCTGCTAGTTCCATAACTAGTGCTCTAATTAATCGTAAAGCATAATCTTTTTGTTCAGCACCTTTTACTGGTGTATCTTCAACTGCTTCCATCACAAACTTAATAATAAGAGCAAGTGTTGATTTTTTAACACCTACTTTCTTTGCTTTTTCTACTAATCCTTCAAATACTTTATCGGTGGCTTTATCAATAATTTCTTCTTTGTTTTCGATCACTTGATTTACAGCAGTCATAGCAATTTGGGCCGCTACTTTTACCTCTTCATTTTTAATTTCGTCTACTGCATCTTCAACTTTGTTTTCTATTTTTTCAATAGCTTCATTTAATGCATTATCTACAATTTCATCAGCCTTTTTAAGCATAGCTTCGGTTTCCTCATCACCATGAGAAATAGCTTCTTCGTGTGGAGGCACTTCCACAATAACATCTTTTGTCTCTGCCATAGTAACATTAACAAAGAAAATTATTTGAAGTAATGGTGTAAAAAACAAATAATTTTCTAATTAGTCATTCTGCGTATCAGAATAACTTTTGGTGCATTTACGCTCTAATAATTTATATGATATAAGTAATTCACTAATTTTAATATTAGTATCCTCAATCATTTTAAGTTTATCATTATATGATTCGACGCCCCACAAAATTGATGTAACAATAACACAGTTTATAGACGTAGTTATAAAATTAAACCAGTCTTGTGTCGTGGGCTCGTTACGATTTAAAGGAGAAAAATAATTTCTTTTTAGTACTACATTATTATAAGCAGTTTTTGAATAATGAGTGCGATTAAACAAAAATCTTAACATAGATACTTATACTTATAAACCTATTATTTAATCTTTTTTAACTAATGCTTTTCACTTATGAAAGTTAAAACGGCTGACTTACACCACGTATTACTTCTCCTACTTGCTGAGATGCGTATGGAGAAACCATATTATCTGACAATTGATGATCGGTGTCCGAATCATCTTCTAAATCATCAACACCAAGAGCATTATATGCTCTTTGATTACCCTGTGATGTTTGTCTTGCTAGAATATAGGTTAGTCCTCTACTACTTTTCAGTGCAATTGAGCATATATACAAATCATCACATAATGCACCTAATATTCCTGTTTCATCACCGTCTTGAATAATGTAGGCTTTAATTTCATCCATTTTATCAAGAAGTTTTTTCTTCAGTAGTTGAGCTGGAGTTGGAACAGGAGGACGAGGCGATTCAAAGGATACCCCATTTTCATTCATTCTTATTGGACTCAAAGTAGGTGCCGGCTCAAACAAATCAATATCAATATCCTGAGACTGTATAGATAACGTGTTTAATTGATTAATTGGCTGTCTTCTAAGTCTGGGAGCAGGCGGAGGTGTATTTCTTCTAAACAAATTATGCATATTTTTTATGTATTCTTTTGATTCAGCAAGCAGTTCTAGAACTTGCTGACGCAAATAGTATGTATAACATTCACGATCTGTTGTATTAATATCTGGTTCTATAGGGTTGGCTGTTGTTAATATACATTCAGACCATCTATCACCTGTATCAATAATATTCAACATACGAAATGTTGCCTTTACTTCTATTCTACAATTTTCATCATTATTACCGCGAAGATGCCACACACGTTTTGCTCCACTGGCAATTTTACCAACTGTTAGAGACGATTCCCATGTATTTTTTTCAAAATCATAAATCTTGTATCCTAATACATCAATTTTCATATCTTTAATGCACTCATATAGAGTACTATGTACAATTTCGCCATATACTACTCCTGCTCCCTCGACACTTTCAACACAATGATATTCACCATTTGGCGTATTTGAAAGTGTTGATAGCAAACTTGAACTTTGTTCAGTACCATATCCAACAAACACTGGTGTGAAGTTTTGAGTTAGCTTATTGTAACATTCATTTACAAACTCAAGAATGTAATTTGGGTCACTAATTCCAGCAGTTATTTCGCCATCGCTTAAAACTACCATAGTAGACTTCATTTCTGTTGGATGTTCCAATATAAGATTAGTTGCTTTTCGAATCGCTGCCGACATGTTAGTCATTCCATTTGCAGTAACATCATTGATTTCTTTTATAAACCCAGCTGTATCAGTGGTTGCATCTAACGTAATACTACTAGTTTGGATATCGCCACTAAACCACACTATATCTATGACATAACTCCGAGATACTGTATTACATAAACTTTGTAAGTATTCTACTATTCTTATCAATGTGCATTTTACATGATCCAATCTAGTTTTATTATCTTTTAAACTTAGCGTTGACATTGATCCTGATTTGTCCACACAGAACACCCAATGCATGGGTTGATAACTAATTACAGATCTTTCTGGTGCAGTAAACTTAAGAATATGAAATCCATTAGACTCATTATTCTGATCTGCTTTGTTGTGCAAACGTCTGATTTCCATCGTATTTTATGTCCTTGACATCACTTTAATATCTTTATATGTAATCAATTTTCTATAAAGATATGAGTTTTTAATCGTCTTCGTATTCTCGTTCACTTGGAAGTTCTGTGAGACTCAATGCATTGCTATAATCTTCAAGGCGGCTGCTGATATATTCAGAAGCACTAAAATAGTCTTTGAACCACGTGCAATACGCAACATTGCTGTTCGGCATAGGAATTAAAACATTAATTTTATCAGATTCAGCAACAATCTTAAACTCATCATAAATTAGCCTTGGATCTTCAGGGCGAGTAAAAGATATTGAACTAGATGTATTTGTTTTAATAGTCCAGCCTTTACTTACGAAAGTTTCAGCTACTTGAATAAAGCCTTTGTTGACTGCTTTGGCATTAGCCTCTGTGATCATTACCTGTGTTGACATTACTAACTACTACATTTTACGTCTCAAGCTTTAAGCATTTTTTTTCTAACCACTAATTAATAATGGCACTTATAAAGCATAGCAGAGCAACAAATATATTTAAAGCATTCCTTATTAATGCTTTTGTTGCTGCGTTAGTGGCAACTATAATTGTTGAGGTAAGAAGAGATTTAAATGAAGACAAATCAGGTATATTTCAAATTATACATAACATTGCATCAAGATTTGATTCTAATCCATTTAAAACTGCACCTAGAAAAATGTTTTACACATTTATTACTGGATTTGTAGTGAGTTTAATAATATATAACATATTGTATGTATTAATTGGATTTGGTGGTGGTATGATTGCAAATAAGAAACAAGCAAAATACTTTTAGATGTAAGTACGGCATTTCTTGGAGAATCTCAAAAAATTGAAATGCTTTTTTTTGCTAATGTAGTATTCATCACCCAAACAACACTCAGCTTCAAGCATTCAAACGACAAACTCGCAAACGACAATGGCATCTAACGCAACCTCTCCCTACACCATGGACATGAACATGTCCCTCTATATCCCTCGCGTGGATACTCGCTCTCTTCCTCGTGGCAACCGACATGCGGCAGAGTACGAGACCAACGCGGCAGACTTCATCGGCAAGCAGTTCAAGTACCAGAAGATTGGCGAAGTTGACCGCGTTGACCTCCTCAAGAAGCAGACACCTCAAGGCTTCGACTACTACATCGCATTCGTCCACTTCTCCCAGTGGTACGACACGTCTGCGGCACATGATCTTCAAGAGCAGATCAGGACTGACGGCACCAAGGCAAAGCTCCAGTTCCACGAGAAGTGGTACTGGATTGTGAATGAGAACAAGACTCCTCTCACTAAGGATGAGGCTACTCTTCACAAGACCATCTACGAGCAGGCAAAGCAGATTGGCATGCTTGAGCAGGCAGTTGGCTACCTTCGTAGCATGAAGAACTTGCCTCCTCACATCTCTGAGCCAACCCTCGCTGTTACAGCAGCAAATGGGTTTGGTAATTACCTGTCTCAGATGAGTCAGCCTTTGCCTCTTGAGCATATGGCTCGTCAGCCTAGCATGGTTGCTCCTGAGATGACTTGGCAAAACTACCCGGCTCTCAGCCAGGAAGGTCCTCTTCATCTTGCAGCTCCTGGGCAACTTCCACCGCCTCCATCTGGATTGGAGCGTTCCGTCAACGAAGCTGACTGGGATGTCTCTTCTCCCGGCTCTCAGCAAGTTGAGTCCATCGCGCCTCCTGCTCTGATGCGAACTCGATCTAGCATGCCTCGCACACACGGAGTCACGCCAAGGGATCTCTTCGGAGCAAAGGCTCCAACCCAGTGGCCTCTCAACTAAGGTAAGTACACTCACACAAACCAAAAAAAAACATAAAAAATAAAAAATAAAAAAAACAAAAAAAGGACACAATTGTCCAATTTTTGTTTTGTCACTTAAAATGCCTTTTCTTTGCATATATGAGCACCAAGAATAAGCGAATGAATATCATGAGTTCCCTCATAAGTAGATACAGTTTCTAGATTGCATAGATGACGAAAAATATCATATTCTTCTGATATTCCATTGCCTCCTAATATATCACGACAAGTCCTAGCAATATAGAGAGATTTTTCACATGAGTTACGTTTTACTAGAGAAATCATTTCTGGATGGAGAGTATCATTGTCAGCATGTTCTGCGACATGCATTGCAGCTAGCAACGCAAGATTGTATTCAGATACCATATTTGCCATTTTCATTTGAAATAACTGTTTTTTTAATAGAGGCTCTCCAAATATAACTCGATCACCCGCATATGACAAGGTTTTTTGAATACATGCTTCTGCAGCACCTAATACACCAAAAGATATCCCTAATCTAGCACTATTTAAACATGAAAATGGGCCTTTCATACCAATAACAGACAATTTATGTGTCTTAGGTACAGAAACATCATCCAAATAAATCATGCCTGTTACAGATGTCCTCAATGATAATTTGCCATCTATTTTTGGTGTTGAAATACCTTTCATCTCTCTATCCAATACAAATCCATGTATGACATCATTCATTTTTGCCCATACAATCATAACATCAGCAATAGGTGCATTACTAATCCATGTCTTTGTTCCATTTAGTATATAATGAGTATCAGTTTCATGAGCGACTGTGGTCATTGAGGATGGGTCCGAACCTGCATTTGGCTCAGTGAGTCCGAAACATCCAACGTAGTCTCCATTTTTTAAATGTTCCAAGTATTTTTCTTTTACATCCAGTGATCCGTATCTTGAAATTGGATTCATTACAAGAGAAGACTGAACACTATACATTGATCTGTAGCCACTATCAATTGATTCTATTTCCTTGGCAATAAGACCATAAGTCATGTATGATTCACCTAAGCATCCATATTCTTTTATAGTGGGACCCAAAATACCCATATCTCCCATTTTTTTAAAAATTGTTTTATCAGTGTGTTCGTTTTTGTAATCAGATCTTACTCTTGGAACAAGTTCTTTTTCACAAAAAGATTTAACTGATCTTAGAATTGCTCTTTGTGTTGAACTACATTTACCATATAGTTTAAATAAGTGCATTATAATTGTATTAATACATTGCATTTATCTAGTTTATAAAGCAAAATAAGTATTTGAAAAACTAAGAATTAAAAACAAATATTCGCGCGTGCAATTTTTGTTTTTATAATTTGTATATATATTGCTTTCTACATTCAGAAAAGCTAAAACATAACAAACCCACCACAGGAAACTAGTTAATATTTTTTATTAGTAAGAGGTTTTTGCTGTACGTTTCCTACCACCAAATAATAACCGCCTAGATTCGTAATCGTTTAAACATAAAAGGTTTATTTTTGATTTTAAAATAGCTGCTTGAATCTACTATTATCTTAGTGATAAAAGTCGCGGTTATTAGATGGTACATCCCTGGAATCTTAGTTAGCATTAAAAGGGCTTTATAAGTTAGATTAGCTGTATGATTCCATTGTAGCTTTCTGCTACACACTGATTAGTAGTTTGGCTTTAAGCCTGTTTCAACTTTTAATAAAATGAGGTTTTAAAAACATACAAAAGCATGCCGAATAAACACAACCAACAAAAAATCCAGCGAATAATTGTAAACTTGTGTGTTTTTTATAAGCGTAACGCTGCCATATGGTTATACTAGATTGAGCGACTGAATATATTTTTAACCAAGTTGGGAGACTCAGGCAAAAAGCCAATGCGACTTCTGAACCTACAAATTGTGCGTGTCCTGATGGCATTCCATTTGTTCCTTGATCAAGATACTCTTCTATTTTATTTAAATGAATACTTCCTTTGGGTCTGGGCTCGTTTATCATCCATTTTAGTATTGAGTTTAATGCCATTCCAACTGGTTTCCATGCAAGTAATAAGATTATACCTGCAGTATCTAGTCCTCGCGAAAAAATAGATACCAACATAACGCAAAAAAGAATCATAGGACCAAATGAACCTATGTAAGCAAGAATATTTTTAACCATAGGCTTCTTATTATATAGAGAGAAAAGGTTTCCCTTTTCAATTTTGGTTATAGAGCAGTGTTTTAGCTTTCATACCAAGTAGTGATACTTTCAGCTATAACACGCGCATGATTCTCAAACAGTTTGTCCAACTCAGCTTTAGCTTTGTTTTCATTATCCCGAGACCACCATTTGGCCAAAGGTGCAACTGTAGAGTATCCGTGCTGTGCTGCAGCCGTTCTTTCTGAGGAATGACAGCGGATCAAGGAGTCGAGTATTTCAGGACACATCGATATTTTCTCATTTTTTGGTGCTTCTTCATCTGTGAACTCAGCTCGACAAAGCGGGCATTTGCTGGATTTGCGACACCACTTGGAGAAGCAGTTTACGCAATGAACGTGTCCACATTCTAGAGTTACCTTAGCGACTCCAATTTTTTCTTGACAGATTGGGCATTCCATGATTGATGGTAAAGTTTATGTTGTTAGATGTCCTCTACAACTTTGTGAAAAACTTTTTCAATTTTTTTGTAAAATTGAATTGATTACCTATATAAGTATTATATGATACATACAAAAATGGATTACCCAGAAAGAACTGTTTTAATGGCAAGACCGTCAATGCTACCGGAAAATATATGTCCTAAAACCGGCTTGCCTAATCGACCACCAGAACTAGTAAGATCAAGACAACTCGGTTTTGCAGTTGCAAATGTAAGAGAACTGATTATTTGGTTAGAAAATACACTATCCTCATTTCATTCATGTCATGTGTCAGACACAGGTAATACACTTATGGTTGCCTGTGAAATTGTAGATGCCTATCTTGATGATTCAATGCAACTCATTGATTCTTGCACCGAAGACTCAATTGATTCTATATTTAAAGATAGTGTTCATTGTGCTTATTGGAAAGTATGGCGTGTATCTGCTTTAAATAATTTATATTCCTCCTACGAAGTATCATGGCTATCAAATCCTCCTAATCTTTGCGAACGATTTATAAGTTTCTTAAAATGTCCAAGAGAAAATCTAAAAGTTTATATTATTGAGCTTATTCCGTAATAATGTGCCATTCATTTGGTATATCTGATGTAATATTAGCTACCTCAATCTTCCCAACTAAGGAATAAACAATTTCTTTTTTAACTGGACATAAATCTTCTTTTTCATATTCATATTGCATAGTAACATGATGCGATTTTGGTAAATCAAGATTTTTTAAATTACTTGGTGTTACGCCTTCTATTTCTACATCATAAGCCCAACACCACCCTAAATTATTATCGTCACGTTTTTCATAATAATCAGGGCCTAATATCTCATTATGAGATAGGTCTATTGTACATCTAACATTTTTTCCATTGAGTTCTATGTACTCCTTATAAAGCTTAAATGCATCCTCTTTACTCATATTGCAAGCTATTGTTGCATGTGGAATGTGAGTTTTTACACCTTTAACTGGTAAAACTAACCATACACCATATCCATATCCCATTATATATATTTCGATGATGATAATAATATTGTCATCGAAAAATGAAGGATTATTATACTCCCGGCGGGTCTCGATCCCGCGACCGCAAGCTCATAAGACTTGCGCTCTGACCAACTGAGCTACAGGAGCATAAGGTGAATGCACGGTGTGGGGTTCGAACCCACGCATCCGAAGATAGCAGATCTTAAGTCTGCCCCCTTAGACCTCTCGGGCAACCGTGCTTGTTACACATATGTCCTAGATATATAACTTTAAACCGTATTAATTGTTGTAAAAAATGGTATAATTAAAGGTCTTTAAATTGCAAAAGTGTTGGATTCTGTTTCACTTTGGGAATTATCTGTAGATTCTGAATCTTCACTCATCATTAATTGTGCAGGATATTCCATATGGTAGTATGGTCCAGTCCAAGTCTGAGGTGCAAAGTTGTAACCCTCACTATCATCATCAAACTCATCTTCTTCATCTCCATAATCAATTTCACCCATATCACTTTCTTCATCCATATTTAAAACATTCTCATTTACCATAGGTTCAGCTATAGAGCTAGCTTCACTAGCCTCTGGCTCAATACCTGGCTCATCTTGTGCTTGTTCCATCTGATTATTTATCAAACTAAACAATAACGCAGGATTAATAGGTTGATTTTCATCGCCTTCATTTGATGCCCATATACCCCAAAATGGGGGTTGCTCTCCTCCTTCGCCGGAACGCCCACCACCTATTGGAACCATCATTGTAAATACTACATCCAAATCACTTTGATTAGTTGGTTGAACATATTGACTAGTTTCGTTATTTTCTAATAAAGCTTCCCTATGTTCAGCTCGACAAACTGCACATTTGGTTGCCCACTCTCTTCCATGGCGCAATTGATTTATTAAACAAGTTTTATGAAAGGTATGTCCACATGGCAAATGAAACACATCTGATCCATGTATTCCGTCATGACAAATTGCACACATTTGTTCTAATCTACAATTTTCTGAAACTATTCTCATATTATTCATCGCATTTCTACGTACATTATAAGCGCTACGCGTTACTACTGGCATGTTATTAGTATGGATTATTGATTTCGAAGATATTAAACTAATCGAAATCAATTTTATAAATATGTTTATCATGCAGAGGGGGAAGAATTGAAGAAATAAGATACACTAAATGCAGTTACAAATGACACGAGGATGTAGTCAATATAATAGGATATTTGTATACCAATAAACTTAGCAGGATCTGCTAAAGTCGATTGAATTAATGGTGGTACAGCAGATGCAATAGATGAAGCCACATCTAAAGTTGATGTTGATACTACAGCTTTTACACCAGACATTGTTTTGTTTACCGCTTTCGAGTTATTGTTTAAACTCTTAGCGACTACAGTTACTAAGCCCTCCTCGGGAGCTTTCTTCTTCCTCAGCAATGAAATCTTCATCGCAATAAACTTAATATAGCTTATTTTTTTCAAAAATATTTTCATCATAGCAGCCAAAAGAAAGAATACTTTTTGATGTATTCACTATTAAATGACTGTAATCCAAAAAATTGAAATCCTTTTTTAGATTACTTAATGATGCATCTCAACTAAACAGCAAATCTTTAAAGTTTCAACAAGCAAAACAACAATGTCTGCCGCAGCAATGATCGCTCCCAACAACTACCGCGCAGGTAATACCCGTTATAACCAGCACCGAGGTGCTAGGAAGGCTACGGCCTATTGCAAGGTCTGTCATGATGCAGGCCGCCCCAAGAGTGAGTATACCTCACACTTTGTCAAGGACAAGAAGGGACCAGGAGGTAAGGTGGTTTGTCCACTTCTTCTCAACCAAGAGTGTCGCTACTGCCACAAGAAAGGTCACACTCCTAAAGAGTGCCCTGAGATCAAGGCAAAAGAAGCCAAGAGACGTGAGTACCAGCAGGCTCAACGTCAGGCACGCTTTGCTCCAGATCAAGATGGATTCTGTTCTGCCAAAGGTCTAGCCCCTCATCGCCGTAGGCGTGAGCCAAAAAAGACCATTGATCAACTAGACCAAGACATGAAACGGTCCAATCTGTTTGCAGCACTGCGCCCATCATCTTCAGACGAAGAGGATGAGGATCCAGGTAAGGTTGAGTATCCATCACTTACCAAGTCTACAGTGGAAACTACCACTTCACAGTTGACAGGCTGGGCTGCTATGGCTGCAAAGCCTGCTGCAACTACCAAGCAAGATGTCCCTGTACAGACGCCGGTGCGTACTCGCTGTGCTTGGGATGACTCTGAGTCAGATCGTGAGTCAGATTCCGGGGCCGAAGATGCCATTCCCGTATGGCAGCAAGAGTATGAGCGATACAAGGGCATGTCTTGGGCTGACATGATGGAGGAGGAGGATGAGGATTGGTAAAATAAAAAAAAACAAATAAAAATCAAAAAAAATCAAAAAAAAATATAAAAATGAATTGGTGAAAACCTTTTCTATTTTTAATTATATATCAAATGAAATTATATGGTGGAGAAGGTGATTAATTTTATTTAAGTTTTGCATTTTTAATCATTTCTTAAAAAATTGAAGTAGAATATAGTTTGTTAGTTATACTCATCTAATACAACTAGCAAACATGGTCAAGAATCACGGAGGCAACAAAAGTAAAAAGGGTGCACGTAAGCATCTAAATCCAACTTCATCTCGTGCTGTACGCGAGAAAGTTGAAGAAGGTGAGATATATGCAGCTGTCATGAAATTGTATGGCGGTGCAAACTGTGAAGTTATATGCGAGGATGGACACAAGCGTTTGTGTATCATTCGCAACAAGTTTAGAGGGAGGGGTAAGCGAGATAATTTCATTGGTCCTGGTGTCTGGGTCCTAGTTGGACTTCGAGAGTGGGAGGCAAGGACTGGAGATAAACAAGAAAAATGTGATTTGCTTTGTGTCTATCGCGAAGATGAAAAAAAGAAGTTGAAAAGCAATGCATCTGGCAATTGGGCGGCACTTGCAGCAGCTGATCCTGATACTTCTAGTAAGCTTGAAGAAGAAGGCGAGATAGGGTTTGACTTTGAAGAGGGGAATGAGGTGAATGAAACCCTCGTAAAGTCTCTGGAAGAAACTCTAGCTGTGGGTGATAGCACAAACAAAACAGGTGGTAGTGTCGCACAGTGGGAAGATGTCATTGATATTGATGATATTTAAACAAAAAATAAATAATAAAAAAATTGCCGAAAGGCTTTTTTTATGTGAATAGTGTAATATTTTTAATCGAGATTTATACACTTGTAATTAACTGCAGGTCTTAAAAATTGAAAACTAATTTGTTAGTTATGTGATGTTCATTAACCATGTCAAATATCAAAAATCTCTCTGAATGTCTTACCAAAGTCGATACATTATCCAAACTTATTTATGATGAGTTTAGTCAATACGCAAAAGATTATGATTCTTTAACAACCTACTATTATGATCAAGCTAATGAAGATTTCAATCTCTCTGGTAAAGATGAAATATACTGTCTACCAATGATGTTCTTTCTGTCAAAATGGCAAGATATTATACCATGGACATTTGAGTTTGATTATGATGCTAATGGGCTTACCTATGATCACTTCTTTCCTCATCTTTCTAACAATATTGCCTGTTACCTAGAGAGAATATGTGTAAAATGTGGCGATAATGATCATTATGGATGTATGAGTTGGACAAATGGAAAATGGGACTGGATATGTGATTGTTGCTACGAAGGAATAAAAAAACTTTAAATTATAAAATACTTATTTCACAACATAAAAAAAATGATGTGAAATCATCACAAGCTCTCTCCCGGATTTGAACCGGGGTCAGTGGATTCAAAGTCCACTGTGATAACCACTACACTAAGAGAGCACATAGAGCTCCGTCCCGGATTCGAACCGGGGTCAGTGGATTCAGAGTCCACGGTGATAACCAACTACACCAACGGAGCCCAAATGAAAAAATGAAAAATGCAGTCCCCGGTGGGATTCGAACCCACAACCTTTCGATTAGAAGTCGAACGCGCTATCCATTGCGCCACGAGGACAGATGAGCACTTTTACGCCTTACTCAGGGCGACAGGTTTGGCCTATTTGGGCTTGAAGGCCCTCCCGTACATTAACAGGATCGACAATAGGCTGCCAGGGCATGGGATACGTTCGACACCTGTAAACAACGCCCAAGTCCCCAATGTATCTTTATAAAAGAATATTTGATTTCAATTTTTTACACTAATCTAATTAGGGTTATCTTTAGGTCTATTTACATACCGATATACTTGTTACTAAAATAGGTTACATCATATTTTAAAATCACTTCTAAATATAGTTATGTCTTATGAAAAAGAATATGTTATGTTCTTGGTTGGACGCATGAATCCTCCTACACCTGGTCATATAAGAGGGCTTTGCGTTCCATTTCTAAAAGCTCTAAGAGAGAAATGTCTTGAAGTATTAGAGATTGATAGTTCAGAACTCTCATTAGATAGGCTTGCAAAAGATGCTAGCATTGCACCTAGGTTATTTCTTACTAATTCCACAAATAAAAAGCGTATTTCTTATCTCTCAGGAGCAAAAGCTTTAATGTACAATAATGTTGAGAGAATCGTTAAAGAAAAAACCACAATTGAAGAAATGAAACAGGGTACATTTTATGTAAAAGATAAACAACTTGAAAATCCACTTGAACCTGAACAAAAAAAAGATATGTTGTTGAAATGCTTGGTAATGAATTATCTTTGAGTGAAAATAATGATATTATGGTTTCAAAATCTATACTCAATAATTGGATTGTATGCCAAACAATTGGTAGTGAAAGCTGGTGTGCTTCATTTGGTCCTGCTTCTGCAATCAAGTGTGCCCTCATGCTTTCTAAACCAAAAAAATATGATAAGGTATTTTTCTTTATGGGGGTAGATGAAGATCCATCTGAAATGGCCAGAAGAAGCAAGTTTTGTCAAGACTCTGATACAGAAAATGATGAAGGTGCAAAAGTAAAATGTGTTAAGTTAGAACGTATTAACACGGCTAGAAACTCCCAACAAGCCGAAGATATAGGAGATGAAGACGCTGAGCCAGCTATTGCAGCAGCTGAAGCTATTGCTGACGGTAGTATGTCGGCATCTAAAATCCGACTGCTATGTGCTGATGGGGATATTCAAAAATTGCAAGAACTTTATGAAGGATTACTCCATCCTAGGTACGTAATAGCTTTGGCTAATTCTGTTAGACAGGGTTTAAAACTAACCGATCGTCTTCCAATCTTTGAAGAAGATTTTGATGATAGTCGTCCTTTATCTCTAGGTCCGCCTTCGGAGCCTGATAGACGTTCTCCTCGTTTAGCAGGAACTATGGCAGGTCCTGGATTAATTGATGATACTTATAAGGCGCGCCAAACTGGCTGGACTGATGTTCAAAGAACACACGGTCGTAATGCAATCGGATTATCTGGAGTGCAATCTGTTAGAAATGCAGAGAGAATAGCGAAAGAATCTCAGCTTTATACTATTCCTGAAACTGAAGAAAAAGGGGGTGGTCGTAGACGCAAAACAAGACGATACCGTAATAAAAGATTAACTAAGAAATCAGCTACCAAAAAGAAAAGAAAGCCGAAAAGAAAACCAAAAAGAAAAACTGCTCATAAAAAGTCTAGGCGTGGTAAAAAGAAAAATACGCGTCGGACAAGAAGACGCTAATTCTTATAATTGCTAACTCTTGTATCTACTTTTTTCAATATTGCTTCTTATCATCTTCAGATGATATGAAACCTTTATGTAATCCTCGTCCTTTCTCATTGCTTTTTGTTTATCTATTGTCCATTGTTTTCTTACATTTGCTGCAGAATCACCAATCCATATTATAGTTCTAAGTGATCCGTTGTCTAGTGCTGTTTTTTCAGTTAATTTCTTAAGAATCCAGGAACATGGATGAAAGTCTATTGCTTCAGGCAATACAATGTGATCAAAATCTAATATATTGGGTAACTCAAAACTACTATTTACTAATGAGTAAACATTTGCAGGGGTATCACTATAATAGGCTACTGCATTAGATAACATTGACATATCCCCCTTCATACCGCCATAAGACTCTCTTATTCTTAGACTAGCAATATCACCTCCATAATCTGTTTTTATTAACTCAGAATGACTTTGACTATTTTCCATAAATTGATTAGGAAAGTAAGTTGGACAATCACATAAACTAATTACATATCTTGCTACAAACTCAGCGATTTTTCTCAGCATAGGTCCTCTTTCTCCTGCCATCATTAACCAAACAATTACACTCGTTTTTTCAATTAAACTGGTGTCTTCAACTGATATTATTGGTAATCTACGAAACAATTCCATTCTATCTAGTGCAAGCATTTCTAGTGCTGTTCTCACCGCTTCCTCCCTGTTTTGTTTTCGAACTGCCTTCTGCAAATTGCTTTTCAATACAGGTACACTATGTGCTCTCTTGAGATTACGTATTTCTGGACTCCAAGGCTCGCCCTCATCGCCTATTTTCCATATTCTCCATGATTTTTTTGTGCTTTTGCTCATCTTTATGCTACTCACTAATATATGATTCTTACTTGGTGCTAAGTTTGTAAAACTTGCAGTCATAGTATCAAAGTTTATAACAAAGTCTAGATAATCATTGCTAGATTTTGTTATAAATCCCATCTGTGTTAATGTTAGCTGTGCCATATCTGTTTACAAACAATTCTTACGATATATGTTGTCTCATTTTTATAGATAATATTCACTTGTATCTGACCAATCCAAATCACCAGTAATAATTGTATAATAATCAGGTGCAATATAATCTCTTCCTGTTGATTCACTCCATCTTTCCGCTAATTCAGTAATATCTCTTTTTGTTAGAGCATCTACTAATAAGCGATTCCCATCAATTTTTACTGGTACCCCATAAACTATATTTTGAGGAACATTATCCTTTGTATGTGTTGTTCCTATAATTAAACGTCTCTTATGAAGACCATAATGTCTGTGATCAGGATGAATTAGACCCCAATTATAGTCTATCCATCCAAAAACTAACTGAGCTTTTAATTCTTTCATTATACAATCTCATAAACAAGTATTTTATATCGATTTTTAACTTTAAAATATCAACAAACTATAAATATGGCTACTCCACAGCAAATGGCACAAGCAAACATAGCAAAAGCAGACGCAGTACATGATTTGGGACAACCTGGTAGACCTTCACCTGATGATTTACCATTCTGTCGGATTGCTCTAGGTGATATGTTAGTTGATGCTAATAATCCATCAGATTATGTAGATGAAGAAACTAGTCGTAACTATATGAATTATGGTTTATCACAAATTACTGGAGGTGAAGTAACTAGTACAGGAGGCGGGGCGTATTCCACATATGAACGTCATTACTCCAACGTTGTTTTTCCAGATGAATATCAGACAACTTCATTTCAACACATATTAAACTCTTATTTTGAATGGGAAGCTGCAGGTAAGCCTGGTGAACGACCATTTGGATGGCTTCCATATACAGGTTTTAGAAATGCACAAACAAAAGTTCAAGATTTGCAAGAGTTGCAAGCAAAAGGTATAAATATACCTGATTATCCTGTCGGTGCAGATCAATTACTTATGGCACCTGCTAGTAATTTTGGTTCACTAGTAATTGAATGGGATCCTGAGGATACTAGATATCAAGAATGGGATATGTACAATGAAAGAAATCAAAGAATTATTTGTGATTTTATAATTAAATACCTTTATCCTGGTAGAAATACTATAAAAAAAGGTGTTTTTGTTTTTGATGCTAATGCTGGTTCTATAAAGGAACTATTTGATTGCTTAGATCAATTAGCCAGCGAAATTAATCCAATGGTTCTTGCTGATAGCGCTGGAACTTGTATGCATCAATTAGGTAAAAAGGGAAGTGCTAGAAACGCATTCTGTTTTCCATTCACAGACAGACAAACGTTTATTACTACTGCTAATGTTCATACAGCTAATTTTTCACCTGATAAAAGAGTTTTCACGCAATTTTATTTTATTAGGTCTAATGACGAAGAAGGTAAACCAATTGATTATGTAGCCGATACATATAATGTATTTACTTTTGGATTTAAAATTGCATTTAAACCTGATCCACAAGCTCAACCGGTCATTGCGGAATGGCAAGTTCCATTTTCAAGTGATGGACCCTCATCTGGACCATCAGTACCTTACCTTGGAGAAATAATTGGTACAATTAGAAGATCATATTATCAAAATCCAACTAATACACCTGGAATGATTGCAGCTTTTAAAGCTGCAAATCCTGAGCCATCGCTTAGATCAATTATGAATATTACTACGCAAATTGGTGAAATGATGGAGTTTTTACAACAAGCAGGCCTAACGACCGGACATATTTGTTTGTTTGTAGAGAGATTGGCTATGGATGTTAAAAAATGTGGCGACTGGGAGCAAATTAAAAGTGTTTCTGCAAGTATGAATACTTGTCCCACAGAAGTAGGCACTGCAATGATGTGCACGGGAGATTATCTTTGTTCTACCAAAGCTAGATTAGATGGTCTTAACGGTGTTTGGCACAACGAAGGACCTGGGGGAGCCACAGGATGGAAACTGCAGCTATTTAGATCACCCGATCTTTCAGATCCTAATATGGCAGAATCTATAAATATTGTTGATATGGCAAAACAAGTTCTGCCTATTTTACATTTTACTAGTAAAGCTGGGCCTCACAAAATATTTGAACGTCTCAATATTTTGAGTGATCAAACTAAACATGCTGTTGAGTTATACAGAGGTAAAGTTGGTGATCCTCCACCATTAGTACCGGGCGAAGATCCTATTCCTGCTGAGTATACTGCATTTACAGATATCTTTGCTACTTTGTGTTTAGCTAGTGTCTGTAATTCTGCAAGCACCAGAAGTTTGATTCTTGAAAAGAATGAAGATCTCACGCGTAAGATAGGTGATCAGCTTCCAATGATTACGGCAAGCGCAATTGAAGCCATTAATGATTTCCCGCTTGCAAAACAAAATGATCAATTACCGCAATTTATTGAAAAATATAAAGATGTTTTTAGTGTTTGGAATGAATATACTGATGAATATTCAGCCTTATTGCCAAACTTTATTAATGTGTTAATAGATATTGGATTTTCTTCTGAAGAGATATCTAATTTAACTAAGGATGAAGGTGACATTTCCGATGAACAAATTGATATTCTTATATGTAATGCTGATCCACAAGTAATTATTGATTATGATAAACTTAATCCAGGTTTTGTTTGTGGCGATGTTTTTCATTATGTTTATGAGTGGATAACTATCGTTGGATCTAAACAGGGATATCTTAATAGTGTGATTATAACTGAGATGAAAGAAGCAGTTAATACATTAGATATTGTAATGGAGCAATATGGTAATAAAGAAGCGATGCAAAAAGATGTCGTTACTTCGGTTAGACAAATTGCTGATGCTTACAACCGAGTAGTAAACTTACTTAAAACTGGAAACGATTTTTTCAAAAATACTAGAGGTAATGCTAGTTATAAAAAATCTGCTGATAGAGCTACTAATTATGATGATATTGACCTTTCAGTTATCGCTAAAAATGCATTGTTAATTTCTATCCAGGTACCTCCTTCTTTAGGTAGAAGAGGTAATGAGCTCGAGGATCTAATTGAAAAACACAAAGACATTAAAGAATCAGTAAACTTGTTTATTCAAGTATCTAGCGTTGCTGCAAACACACTTTGGAGACAATTACTACCTATTTTTTATAGTAGAATAGGATTACCCCGGGTTAGACAGGTTGGATCAGTTGGCGGCAAACAAAAAGGGGGACTAGGTGGACCAACCGATATGAGAAATATTGATGTTGTTGATACTCGCGAACAAGAAGCACTTAAATCTTATTTTGATACGATTATATCTACTGTAATTGGTTACTGTCGAAATGCAACTATACAGATTGATTTAGATCAAGATGTTACTGTTGATAATTACGTGAATGTTCTTGAAACTTTTCCACTTGAAATTGAATCTGCATTTAATCTCGCCCGCGCTGCATTTTTAAAAGGCTGTCTTGTTGATGCTACAGCTAATAGATTAGTTTATGGTCCACCCACTCGAGTTATCAATACCTTACAACTATATTTCGAATCGCCGATTATCACGAAACTGACTAATTATTTCAAACTTACCCAAGATAACATCGCTTATTATTATTTACCCGACTTGGAACCTGATATGCAAGAACAAGTTTTGCAGCTTGTTACCAATAATTCTTTAGAAGAGTTGGCACAAAAATTGGCGAATACATTACCTCAAGATCCTACAACGATGGCCACCGCATTAGTGTTTATGACAATTATTGGTGATATCTGGGGACCTTCTGTTGTACAGATTTTCGAGAATGCATATGATAATATGTACGTATCAAATGTTAGAAGAGATATTCCTGAAACCGAAACTTTATTTGGACCAGTTATTAATTTTCAAGGGTTATTGGAATATCCCTATGTAGCAGAATGTGTTAATAAACAAATTGTTTTATATAATCCTGCACCAGGAATAACAATTCCATATGCTTCCTCTACATTTATGAAGTCACAATTGGCAGATATATTATTTAATAAAAATCCTGTGGCAAGATGGGCTTCAATGGGTAGATTTAAAATATGGGCTAAATCAGTCAGTGAAGATGATGATGATGGCCTTATTGATATGGATGATGCTGGTATGGCAGAGGACATTATGGCAGAGGATATTATGGCCGAGGATGTTATTGATGAATCTGATTCTTTAGATTATGAATATCCTCGTTTTACGAGTGAAGAACAATTTATCGAAGATGTAATGAATGATTTAGAAAATGCAGCTAATGCAATTATTAATAGAGATCTAAGTACTATTAACGTCTCTAAATTGTGTTTTGGTATTGCCAGTGTACCTAATTCATATTATGGGTATGATAATCCAATAATTACTGGTGAAAGAATTGATAAAGCTGTAGAGGAGGCAAACTTATTGGTTGCGGAAAGTATCCAACATGCCCAAGAGCAAAATCAGATTGAACTTGCTCGTCAACAACAAATACAAAGTCAAAAAGAAGCTGAAGAATACAATAAAATTATACTAGAAAACCTAGTTAAATATGCACTAGCATTTAGTCAATTTTATCAAATGCCAACTTCACTTGAACAAAATGCAACTCGGGCTCAAGAAATGTTACAATATCCTGCTGAACAATTTTCTCAAACATTGCCAACTATGATTAGTGTTGGTGCAGGTAAACAAAGAAGAACCAAAAAAATACGACATCGCGCTAAAAAGACGCGTGGTAGAAAACTTAAGAAAAAAGGCACCAAGCGAAATAGAAAAAAGTCTAAAAAAACAAAATCAAACCATTAGTTGCGCAAAAATGTGTATATTATTTTGATTATTTTGATTATATCAGATGGATCAAAAAGCTAGCTTAGAAGCTTACAGGAAAAAAGAAAATATTGTCCCACCACATGTTTATCAGACTTGGCATACGAAAGACATGCATTTTGTATGGTTAGAACAATTTAAAGCAATGAAAGATTTAAATAAACATATAACATTTCATTTATTTAATGATGATGATTGCAGGAATTATATAAAAAATAATTTTGAAACAAAAGTACTCTGGGCATATGATAGTTTAAATCCTTCTGCATACAAAGCAGATTTATGGAGATACTGTGTGCTTTATAAGGAAGGAGGAATATACCTCGATATAAAGCTTTTGTGTTATGAACTGGATTTACTTAGAAAAGAAAAGTTTCTACGAGTTGAAGATTTACAAATGGGTCCTTGTCAATTTTCCCGATTAGAAACGTATTATGATGAAGATTATTATTCTCATAATAAACCTGCTCCAGGATTATGGCAAGCTGTTATGGCTGCTGAGCCAGGCCACACTGTTTTAAAACAAGCTATAGATACCATTGTTGATAATGTATTTCATTCATTTTATGGAATTAATCCGCTTAGCATAACTGGTCCAGGTTTAATAGGAAATATAGCGAATAGTAATAATGTTATTCCATGTGGAATGAAATTGCACAAAATCTCTGTTGGACCAGAACAAGAATGGATCCATGTTTTATTTAACGGAGTGCCAATTGTAAAACTTATAGACTATTATAGACACTATTCTAATTATAACTATAGTAAAAACCATATTGATCATAATAGCAATCATTATTCTACTTTGTGGAGTAAAGGTAATGTATTTAAACCTAAAATGGTTAAACCCCAGCATATTTCTAATGGAAGTTTTATAGGTAACATGAAAAATGTTCTTAGCGTTTGTAATTTAACAAATGGTCTTTTTATTGTTGAATCATCTTTGAATGATTTGAAGGTAAAAAATTATACACTTGTTGACAATTCTCATCATGCTTCTACTATTAAAATGTATGATGCTCGAACAAACCTTACAACAGATTTGCCACTTCCACCATTCAGCAACACTGATATTATTTCGGGGTTTATGGACCCAAAAACTTCTAGTGAAGGATTATTAACTTTTAATGCAAATATTGGACGTTCTACTCAATACACAGTATATATCCCTTCCAAGTTTAATATTCAAAATACTAAGACATGGGTACCGATTAAAGAAAGGGATTTAAGTATTTTTAAAGTTGACAATGAATATTATTGCGTAACTAATTGGCATCCAAACATAACAATTGCAAGATTTACATTATCAAGCGCAAATCCGGTTGTCAATAAAAAAGTTATTTTTAAAAACAGTGGTTGTGATCATACAGACTGGGCTTCTCATGGTATAGAAATAGATGATCATTTTTGGTTTTTAGCAAGAAGAACAGTAAGACGAATCATACCGGTAGAAGAAAAACAAGAGGTTTGTATTCAACATAATTACTATTGGATTGTTCTTGGCAAAGATATGAAAACTTTAAAGAAAAGCTGCGTTTTACAATTTCAACAAGCTAACTTTAATAAAATAAGTAATGTTACTTTTGATACAATCAATAATTTAATATCTATTACGGGTACATCGTATGGTCAATATTCAAAAACTATTTTAGTTTCAAAATCAAGTCTGGAAGATTTAATTTGGGTATAGCAATATACAATATGCATATAAATATTCATATACATATTATATAATAATGAGTAAGTCAATGACATGTCAACTCAAGATTAAAAACCTGGAAGAAAGACTTCCCAATGTATTAGATCGGGTACATGAAATAAGAGGTGTCGAATCTATAGCTATATTAGACTTTAATGAAACTCGCCGTCGTAAGTTTAAAGATGGGTATTACATGATTACCATTCGTGAAAGAGGAAATGAAAGTCACGGAGTTATTGTTGAAAAAAGAACTTCTCCAAAAGGTAATGTTTCTTTTTACTTATTTGATCCTAATGGTCAAAAATGGGCAAACACTTCTGGTTATTTTTTAAGTGCGTCTTATCAGAGACAAGAATTAGGATTAATCACTTCGATCTCGCCTCCTAGTTCTTGGAATCCAATGGGTCTATGTGGTTTATGGACAGCTATAATGGCGGTTTACTTTTCTAATGTAAAAGAATCTGCTAAGGATGATAAGCCTTTTCCAAAATCTAGTGTAAAAAAGTTTTATGCATATCTTAACAAACATAAGGTATCATTTATTAATGATATTTACGAGCAACTTATTACTGGAACGCGTATAAATTATACAACTAATTCTCAAGTTATGTTATTTGTTGATGCTGTAATTGGTAAAATTGCAGTTATTTTATCTGGTCTGTAGATTCATTTTCATAGGTTGTTTAGGTAGAACACTTTTTCCAGTTCTGTTTCTTGCAGCATAGATACAACCTTCCATTGATAATCGTCTAGGGATTCTAGCTTTTTTCCATAATAAACTATAAATTGCTTGATCATGTCTATGCTCCCTGAATGTCCCGTAATTATCTTCAATTGATGGCGCATCATTTATATTTTCACGTATACAACATAATTGAAACCATTTATTTATAAATGCTCTTGTGAAATCACACACTAAAATACATTGCAATCCTGCTTGTACTTGATTAGAATCTGTAATGTAAGGTGTATCTGCGTCTAACTTAATTAGTAAGTCACGTTTACACCAGTCTTTTTCTACACATCCGGTATCAGAAGCTATTATTTTCTCCTGTTTAACAGCATCTAAATAGTATGGTATATGACTAGCTCGCGGTCCTCCTATTTCACATCCTGAATCAATATACATTAAAATATCTCCATCTTTTAATGTGTCCATTGTTTTTTTAATTACATATGATTTCCAAAGCCAATATCCGAATCCACGCTTATTTTCATCACACCATTTGATATGTTCCTTTGAAAAATATGGATCTTCTCTTAAATCAATATCTGTTAAGCCAATAATTTTATTGAATAATCGGGTGTTAAGAGCTTGATTGCATATTCTTTTGACTGAATCATGAAAATCTTTGCGCAAATGGTTATCAGGAGATGTACCAGAAAAGGTTAAAAATACTTTCATTATATATTATTATCGTATTGTTTTATAACATGTTTTACTTACATTTTATAAAATAACAAAGTAATTGATATCAAAAAATGATTAAGAATCTATTTACAAAATATAAGAAAGATATAAGATGTTAATAGCCGATATCATAATCATAACAGTGATTGTGGTAATCTTATTTTATACTGGAACTCAAAATGATAGGGATTATACCGTAGTTAATTAAGAATGTAAGAATGAAGTTAGATAAAATTAATCTAATATGTTGTTTATATGACATCTAACCTTTTAACTAATAATAATGTTTCATCAGTTGTTAATACTAACGAAGAGAGAAATATCGTACATATGAGACGTTATATGTCAACACCAGAATTGCGCTCTTTAGAACATGCTGTACCGGCAATGGAGGTTGTAATAGGAACACCGGCTGTCGAAGCAAGACCAGTAGAAATAGATTATTTTTGTTGTTGTTGTTCAAGAGTAAAAGAGCCTCCATTATTTTTCTTATAATTATGATAACTGTAGTTTAATGAATGCCGTCAGTAAGTTAAATGCTAATAAATAGATTATTATAATAATAATATGATGAATAGCTGGGAAAATATTAATATAAATGAACGTGTACGCCTATATACAAATGGTTTTAAAGCTTTAACTAAAACTGTGCCAAAAGCTCAGGTGCTAAGCACAGCAGATAATTCGGATATTGCGAATGACACGATACATGTTTTGAGCGTTAGTGATCATCTTTTAAGTAACTATAAACCACATAAACCTGAATATTGGAAGGGACAAAATGATTGGTCAGTATTTAAATCCAATTATAGTAATAAATATTTTTCATTATTGTGGGGAGACAATACTAAGAAGTGCGATGATTTACCGTTTCTATGTAAGGTACGTTTAATAGAACAACCGGGAACAAGAGTATTAATGAGGTTTAATTATAACCGGCATTGGGGTTTTGTTGATTCTGTCCGAAAAATACGAAATTACGATAATTTTAAAAATAAAAAATCTATTATTCACTGGAGAGGTTCTACAACTGGGTGGGAGAAGGAACCGCAACGGCATATAGCTGTATCAAAGTATTATAATAATAATGTGTGTGATATTGCTTACCAATATGTATGTCAGGGATTTAAATTAGAAAATCCCGATTATTGTAAAAGAAAAAAAACCACTCCACAAGAGATGCTTAAAAATAAATATGTTTTATCTATTGATGGCAATGACAAAGCTAGTGATATTAATTGGAAATTAGCAAGTGATTCACTTGTTTTTATGAGCCAGCCTAAATATGAATCATGGTTAATGGAAACTAAGCTTGAACCATGGGTGCATTATGTTCCGGTTGAAAAAGATTATTCTGATTTAATTGAAAAGTACCAATGGGCTGAAAAAAATCAAGATAAATGTGTGCAAATTATAAAAAATGCAAATCTATTTATGGATTCGAACTTTGGAGATATAAAAAAGGAAAAAGAGATTGAACATTTAGTTTTAAAATATTACTTAGACAATTTGAATATTAAACTAGAATAAATATTATACTGGCGAATTGCTACCGATAACTCGCTAACTAATTAGAATACTATGTAATGTACCAAAAGTCCACTATATAGTAAAAATACGCTATTATACGTAACTCAGATATCGGTAGGATAACGAGATATCGGTAATAAAAATATAGTCTATAGAAGGGGCATCATACAACTACCTAGCACATAACCTGCGGTGTTGCCTCTTACGATGTAAGCCTTCGTACTATACTCTGCACAGCTTGCCTTTTCATCTACTCTTCTCAGGGTACCACCCATATTTCAGTGGCGGCAGCAGCCACACCGATATTCCACGTTTTTTTTGAAGAGCCTAGTACTACTCTCCCCAGCAGGGAGGTTATAGTACGTTACACGTTCCAGCTGGTTAGACTGGACTAATAGTGTCATCTCCCTATCAACCGCACTATGATTATGGGACATCCTGAACCAACACCGTGTGGCCCAAGACGCTTATTACTTAACACAAAATAAGTATTTCAATTTTATTTTTTAGAATAACGTGTAAGAATCAAAGTCTAATTTCTTACATCCAATAAATTGATTTACTTATAACACTATTATAAGTATGCAGAACCCAGACGAAAAACTTGACAAACAAATGGCAGCATTAACAATCACTCCTAATCCTACCCTAGTTATAACACCTCCCAAAAAACGGAAGCGTCATATCTCATTCTTTGATGGAGATGGTTGTGAAAAACCTAGACCAGAAATGACTGTCACATACGATAGATTAAACGGTAATATTCTCTCTATAAAAACTTTTGATGAGGAGAGAAAAGCAGAACAAGATGAATATAATCAATGGCTTGAAGCCAAACGACAAAAACGAATTAAAAAACAACAAGAAAAAGATGCAAAAACGCCAGAGCAGGATTTAGAAGATATGCTTGCCCAACTATCATACATACCTCTGGATATAAGTAATCTTATTAGTAATCCAAAATAAAGTTATACCCGCGAATCCAGCATTGTATACTATAATCCCAATAAGTATTTGAAATTACACTATTATACCCTATAATCGGGCTTTTATACCTAACTCAGATATCGGTAGGATAATGAGATACCGGTAATAATAATTATTACTATAAATCGTCATATTTTTTCTTACATAATAGTAGTATGGGTTGCGTTTATTCTACATCTAAAACCACTACCATTAATGATGAAATCAGAGAAATTGAACATTCTACTGTCTACAATAATAACAAACTTGATCAATCTATGCATGGTATTAACTTAACTTCAAGAAAACATTCCATACCAGGACTTTATTCACCTAGACCTTGGCATAAAAGAGAGAAAATGTCAACATAATGTATATGTTACTTTCACTTATCACTGTCTTATCTATATTAGTTTTAACTGCATTCATTCACCAAATGGCTTACAAACATGATTCCTGGGAACATGGTTATGCTACTGGGGCTATTCTAGCAATGTTTCTCATGATTACGTTTCGTCCTGCTCGTGAATATACCAAAACTGCAATTAAACTATTCAACACACGCCCTAATGCTATCACTAGCATTAGTGTTATACTTGCATTTATTGGTGGCTTCCTATGGATGATGGGAGAATACTTTGAGTGGACTGGCAGAATTAAACATCCGGTCCTTGATCCTGTTGGTGCTATGTTTTGCTTTGCTGCTGCAGCTTTATCACTCTTAGTTCACTTTTCTAAGTAGTTCGTAGAGAGAAAATACAATAAAAATGATGACTTATCGCCATCTTTTTTATTTTTTTTATTTTTTGATTTTTATAGTTTTTTAATTATTGTCTGCATAGTGGGCAAAGAGCAGATCGCTGAAACCACCTATTTATGCAATCCCTATGAAAGCAGTGACCACACTCCAACTTTTGATGAGTATGTTGATGCTGAGCACACAAACATATCGAACATTTGTCTGGCAACTCTGCACCATCACCTTCTTTCTCACCATCGATCAAGGTCATCTCGTTCCTCTTGACACGCTGAACCTCCTTTACGTACAGATCCATAGTGCGAGTCATCCTGTTTTCATCAAATGGCTCCATCTTGAAACTGAAGACATCCACTGGGCTATCCTGTCCAATACGATGACACCGTGCAACCGCCTGATCCTCAACCGCAGGATTCCAGTGAGGTGTAACAAAGTAGACCTCCTTGAAATGTTGAAGATTAAGACCCTCACAGCCAGTCTTGATCTGCAAGACCAGAGCGTCTAGATCACCACGCTCCAAGATCTCCTCACGCTCCGATTGAGACACTCGGCCATCAAACTTCCCTACCTTTAGACCCAGCTCAGCTAGTGACGTCATCACTTTATCAATCTCCATATGGTAATGACAGAACACCAACTTAGAGCGTCCATTATCCGCTCTCTCTTTAATAATGTCTATCACCTTGTCGATCTTACTGTGATAACCCATGGCCTCATCAATTGGGAAGTCTTCTGGAATAATCTCAAGAGCCATCAGTTTTTCAATGTTCTTTTTCATCAACTCCATATCAATGCAACTCTGACGAGCACGCTGTAGCATTGCAAAGTGATGAATCTGAAGACCACTGAACAGGTTGTCTGCACGACCAGCACCTAGTCGGCTAAACTGTAGATGCACGTGGATATCCTCTGCCATCTGCTTTTCAGCCTCACTTGCCCAGGGTACCGTTATAACCCTACGTTTCAGTGGTGGCAAATTAATGCCCACATCCGCTTTAGAACGCTTCAAGATTAGACGGCTTGCAATCTTTACCATGTTGTCCTTTTTCACATAGAAGGGCTGAGACATACCCAATACAGCACACAGACCATAGAAGTCCGTTACACTGTTTTGAATAGGTGTCCCAGTTACCAACCATTTATGACTGGCTCTCACATGACAAGCTGCCTTATGGTTTCTGGTATTACGGTTACGCAGATGGTGGGCTTCATCAAAGATGATACGGTTCCATCTTACACTGTGCAACGGACCATATTTCAACGGTCTTCCCTTCACTGGCTTTTCCACTAATCCTGCCAGCATTCCATAGGTGGTCAGTACAATAGGTGCTGTGTTCAGCTCCTCCTCTGTGGTAGTCTTAGCTACCCGACCATGGTATACTAGTGGTACGTGACCCAGTGTTCGACAGATGACACCCTCCCATTGCTCAAGTAAAGCACGAGGCAATACAATGAGTGTATGGGGCTTGAAGTTGCATAGAATCAACCCTATCATCTGAATTGTCTTGCCTAGACCCATCTCATCGGCGAGGAGACCGGACTTGACACGAGAGCCACCCATTTCTTCACCTTCTTTTTCGATGCGAAGACACCATTGAACTCCTTCAAGTTGATGATCTTTAGTGTCCATCTTGTTGCGACTCAAGTAACCGTTGAAAGGCTCCATGTTATACTGTTGAATCTCCATATTGTAGTGTTGAACTCCGTACTTTATAATTGCGTTTGTAACGTTTATTGGTTTGAATGGTGATACTGTTCAATTAAAAAAAGTACTTCAATTTTTACTAACTCAGATATCGGTAGGATAACGAGATACCGGTACTAAAAATAGTCTATTATACCTAACTCAGATATCGGTAGGATAACGAGATACCGGTAATAGAAAACTTTTAGGTTTTCGTTTTTATTTTTTTATAGTTTTTATTTTTTATTTGTTTTTGTGGCTAATGCCTTTTTTATTTTTTATTTGTTTTTATGTACTTAGTTGAGGGTCAGTACCTTAGACTCCTCATCCCACTCACCAATCTCTTCCTGAGTTTCCATGTCGTACACCGTGCCATCTCCATCACGCAAGTACTCAACACCCTCGTGAGTGAACTTCACAACCTCAACCGCGTCGTCCTCCTCTTCCTCATCCAGAGCAGTTGGAGATTCGATTTGAAGCTCGCCCATTTCCTCAACCACCTCTTCAGTTGGTGTCAAGGTCTTAGGCGACTCTTTTTCGGCAACATCTGCCTTTTTATCGGCCTTCTTAGCCTCAGCCTTGGCCAACTTCTCAGCCTTCTTAGCCTCAGCCTTAGCCAACTTCTCGGCTTCCTTAGCAGCCTTCTTCTCAGCTGCTAGCTTAGCCTTAGCTTCAGCCTTAGCCAACTTTGCCGCTTCCTTCTCAGCTTCCTTAGCAGCCTTCTTCTCAGCAGCTAGCTTAGCCTTAGCTTCAGCCTTAGCCTGCTTCTCGGCTTCCTTTTCCTCAGCGGTCTTTTTCTTGCGAACCACTTTCTTCTTAGGCTGCTTTTCCACCTCATCTTCAGTGGACTCTTCATCAGTAGGAGACTGAGTTGGTTCAGAGCCATCAACTGACTCCTCGTCCTCAGTTTCCTGAGCCGCCACTACCTCATTTTGCTGCTGAGCCTGCTGGACAAGCTGAGCGATGAGGTCATCACCTGTGCCTGCTGCCTCAACAACTGGCTTGGTTTTCTTAGGGCGACCACGCTTCTTAGGCTTCTCATCAGCTTCCTTAGCCTTCTTAGCAGGACGACCCTTGCGAGTCTTCACCACCTCGAATTGCTCTTCAGGGATGGTCCATCCGAGCTTTTCGGCTTCAGCGATTGCCTGCTCCTTGGTGACATCGATCTTGGCCATGATGTTACCGTAGTTCACAGGCGTCTTACCTTTAGGGCATGTCCACCCTTCATTGCCACGCTCTTCGATGAGTCCGTAGGTAGGAACACCTGCTTCATTCACCGACTTCACGCAGGTCTTGCAGAACTTCTCACCCTTGCATGCGTTAGTGCATTGGGTGAACAGGCCGCGATTGTAGCGAACTGCCTTGCACCAGTCTTCTTGAACCACTCCGCAGAATGGTAGAAGGATCTTTGGCACAATACGTTTCGCCTTTACCCCCCGACTCTTACCTTCCTTTTGGACGCTCAACTCGCCCAACACTTTCAAACCAGCTTCCTGGTCGAAATTATACTCGGTCGCCAGCTTCGACACTACTTCTGGCATATAAGCACGCAGTGCTTCAGACAGAGCCGACAGTGACGTTCCGTTGATCTTCATAATAGAGGACATGTTCGTAAACTTGATGCTTGCAATTTTCTTTTCAGATACCATACTCTCACACACTAAAATACTTTTCAATTTTTTGGCCGGGGGATACCCCCGTAGACCCCCCTCATTTATATTAATGCTACCGGTATCTCTATTCAAATTAAATGATGTCAAATGTACATACATCAAAAAAGTATAAATGCCGCCTATTTTCACTTATTTTTAAACAATCAAAAATAAAATTAAACATCTAAGATTGTTTCAGTTTATATCAAAATAGTATGATGAAATCCAAACTACCCAAAATGGTAATACAACTAAATCAAATGCTGCACACAGTGCTATTATAATTGCAAGTTGTCCTAAAAATAAAGATCTTCTAAGTTTTATACGACGTTGCTTATCATCCTTATCGACCGCATCCTCAACTTTCTGAAAATAAATAATCCATAATGTAAATAAAACTGCAGCAATAATATTCGCTTTAAAAATACTATCATTCATAAACTTGTGTATCTTATTTACTTTATCTTTCTGTAGCATTATCAAAAACCCAGTTAATAGCAGTAATAGTAAAATTACATCATGTTCTTCTACACCAAACCAATAACCCACGTTATAAGACGGTTTCATTTTAAAATATGGAGAGAAAAATGAAAAGAATAAGTAGCATTATTGAAATATCATACAATGGAAAATACAAACGAAATTAGAGAAATGAGTGATGCACCAACAATTATATTACTAATAATCTTGCTAGTTACTATAATTATAATAAGCGAGTTTAACATTCGCAGTGATTAGTAAACACATATAAAGAATTACACATCTTATATTTTATAATGATTTCTCTTTCAACAGAAACAAGTCGTATTATTGGAATTGCTGGTGGTGCACTCACAGTAGTAGCAGGTACAACAGCTTGTGGCTTTATGATTAAGCATTATGATAAGTCCAAACGTTATTGGTGGCTTGACGCACAATTATTCCTGGTTGGGGCAGCTACAGCTGCTTTTGCAGTTTCTACAGCATCACTAACCTCAAATCTACTAAAAAAACATTAAATATTATCACGATTATACTCAGGCATATCAACAATTTCAATACTATGTGTTGAATCTCCTCTTGCTTCAACTAAACATCTTCTAGTTAAAGCTAGAACTATACTCCCACTAGTATGATTAACAATCTGAAATATTTTTACAATACCTCCTGTAATACCCATTAAAGCTACATATGATACATCTTCTCTATCCCTAAATTGATAAAACCAATAATCTGAAAGAGCCGCTACAAAGATTGAGTTAGTAAAAATTAATACGCATTGAAATCTATATTCAAACTTATTTCTAAGTTGCTCATTAACTTCCATTTGTATCTCATTTCTATCTTCAATAAATAGATCTTCATAATAAAGCGGTCTTGAATTGGTAAATAAAACTAATATAGGAAAGTTCCAAAATACTACTAGTGCACAAATAAATGCAACTAATGGAATGTAAATGTAATTTTGAATATCTGGATGAGCAAGTGATACTAGCCCTCCTAAAATGATTAACGAAAATCGTTTGTACTGTATTTCCCTTCCGAACATAGCACAAACGCAGCATGATTGTTCTTTTAATGGTATATTCATTCGACCAGGTGAGTCCATTAATATTAAGGATCAAAAGTTTTTTCGATGTATAATATGTCATGGCTGGCTGCGAGTAATCCTAATTGCGGGGATAAAACCAATGGTTCGATTCCTTGGCTTGGCATTATTAAAAAATTGAATTGCTTTATTCTAGTAAATCAATTTTAATAACCTAATATGATTTCACGTTCTAAGACACTAACGCTATTACTGCTTTCTATAATATTAAGTACAGGTCTCTGTTATGATGAGGACGACGATAATATAATCGGTGAAATAGTAATTGATTTACTCGCTGGTGTGATGATTGAGGAGTGCGGAAAATATCAAACATGCAGATTTTACCTTACATTCATATCTTTAACTATACTACTTACTGCATTAATTTCATGTGTTCTATCGGGAGAGTGTAGATGCAGACCTCTTAACAATAGGGAACTAAGAAGAATTGGAACAACTTATGCTGGAATGCGCCTAAGAAGAGCGTTTGGGTAGTTTAAATGTCATTCTCTTACGTTCACCTTCCCCTTTTGCTTTACTTCTCTTTCCCAAAAACCTAAAATATTTATTTGCTAATGAATATCTTTGACTAATTTTTTTTGCCTTTCTCATTGTTTTTCTTCTTTTGTACATAGATTCAAGACGAACTTTCATTATCATACCAACTTGCCATATTCGCTTATGACTATACTTATTGGATTTATACAAATGTTCTAACTTCTTAATTGTTCGTTTAACATCATCAACAGTAGAATACTTAATTGAAATTGTATCACTTGGATCTTTATCAATATAAACATCAAATGAAAGTTTTGGATTATTTGGATTATAAAGAAATTGTTTTTTCCTTGTTTTCCTTTTATTACTCTTCGCTTTTTTACGTGTTACCATTAATTATACCCAATAAAAAATGAATTGGTTATAATTTTTGTATTTTGTATTTAAACTGTAGCCTCATTAGTCTTCTTCTTAGAAGCCTTGGTAAAGTGCTTGTTCATGTACTTCTGAATGTTGAAGTAGGTAACCTTATCTTCATCTCCAGTGCCTAGTAGGTGAGCTAGCTTCTCATCAGGCTTAATATCCTTAGACTCAGCAAGGGAATTATCCTTGATATAAGAGATTACGAACTTGGTAACTTCAGTGCGTGCTACCTCAGCGCCCTCTTCCTTACCCATAAAGGTACAGAGCTCCTTCGAGATCTTAGAAGGCTTGGCAAAGCCAGATGGTGCCCGATTGCCACGGTTCTTGCTCTTAGAAGCCTCCTTCTTAAGCTGTTTAACCTGTTTGCGAGTAGCCTTTTCAAGAGCACGAAGTTGCTGCTGCAATGCAGTCACTTGTGTCTTGAAAGTAGATAGTGATAGTTCCATATTCTTCCATTGAAGTTCAAGCTGATCGACCTCTTCGACCGCTGAGTTATTGCTGCTAATGCTTGCGTTGTCTGCTGGTTGTGTGCTCATTGTTTCTACATGTTTCTAGTGTATATCCTTTAAATCAATTTTTTGAGAAATTGGCATTTAATAACCCTTTCTTATTTCTAAGAATTAAAAAAATGCAATTTATTAGTAGGTCTCTACTAATAAAATACTAATTAACCAGCTTTATTAGATGCAAATATAAACCACATGAAAAAGAATGAAAGTATGGCATTCGCACAATATCTGTCTGTGATCTTACTAACTAAAGAAGGTGCAATAACTAATCCCAACATAGCTGCAATAGTATCACCAATAGAATTAATATAAGAATTATCAAGATCACTGCATGAGTTAAAAATATTAACACATATCCACTCATTATAACATAATAGATCCTTTACTTCATATAATGTGTGAAGTAGGATGAAAAGCCAAAATATATTGAAAAATGACATTTTTGGATAGAGATATTTAATTGCAATAAATCCAATTATACCACTATAAAAATGAACGATTGTGAATGGTGTAAATAACGCAGGTGTTTTTATATAATCTGTAGTATCCACAAACTTCATTATATATACTATACAGAATAATCATTATCCAAAAGTTCACGATATTTCCGGTATATTTTTAATTCTACGGTCTCTCGGGTTAGCAAACCATCCTTAACTAATTGTAAAGCTAACTCTTCGGCTAATGATTTACTATCTACAATTATACGTCTGGCATGTTCATCTGCCTGCACAAGTAAGTTTTGAACTTCGTCATCAATTAAGGTCTTATATCTATCACTGGAAAATGGTATAATTGGTTTGCTTCCCATACCATAATTAACTATCATTGCTTCGGCCAACTTAAATGCTTCTTGAAAATCTTTAGATGCACCAGTAGTTACACTTTTCTGATAAAATACCTCTTCTGCTATGCGTCCTCCTAATAAAACAACCAAATGTGAAAATAATCGTTCACGTGTAAAAATATTTGAATCAATGTCCTCAGTTTCAAAAATAGTATATCCCGGAGATTTTGGCGACCACATGTTAAGATGAACCTTTGACAATCTTGCATGTTTAGGCAGTAAGAAACCAGTTAATGCATGACCCATTTCATGTATAGCAATTTGCATCTTCATCTCTTCACTAAATAGATTTTGAGTTGCTTGAAATCCAGCTACAGCGCGAGCCATCACATATTCTAAATCTTTATTTTCAATAGTTACTCTATTATCACGCAATGCAGCTAACATGGCTTCATTTAATAGATTTTCTATTTCTGCGCCGCTATTACCACTAGTCATTTCAACAAGCTGTGCTACATCAATTTTACGCGAAGTGGGTTTACCGTCTAAATGAATTAGTATAATTTTCTCTCTAGTAGAAGCATCTGGATTTCCTATATATATTTTCTTGTCAATTCGTCCAGGACGTAATAATGCAGGATCTAATAAATCAATGCGATTTGTTGCTGCAATTATAAAAACACCATTAGACTTTTTAAACCCATCCAACTTAACAAGCATCTGATTTAATGTATTATCTCTTTCAGCAGACGAAGCTTCTTGTTCAGTACTTCTAGCTCTGCCAACAGCATCAATCTCATCAATAAAGATAATGCAAGGTGCATTTTGCTCTGCTAGATCAAACAGTTCTCTAATTCTAGCTGATCCAACCCCTACATACTTTTCTTGAAACTCACTACCAGATACTTGTATAAAAGAAGTGTTTGTTTCACCACTAAATGCTTTTGCAAGTAATGTCTTACCATTACCAGGAGGACCTTCCAAAATAACTCCTTTTGGAACGCGCACATTAAATGGTTCATACTTTGTGTAATTTACTAATATGTCGGCACTCTGTAATAATTCTACCTTTACATTTTCATAACCACCAACATGATTAAAATTAATTTCATGATTGTTTATAACTTCGAAGTTTTCACTTTTTTTACTAACTGATCTATCAGCGCCTTGTATTCTTCTCATAAATGCATTATAATTAGGGTCATTTTGGTTTACTATGAATCTGATTCCTAATGGGATTTGTCCTGATTCATTTGAGATATCATCTTGTGGAATTAATTCACCAGTTTTATTGCCTTGCATACTTTCAAATGGTTCATCTGGAAAAATAATTGCATTTGCAATACTATTTCTTTTACAAACACCATTATGAAAATATTTGTTAGAAACTCCAACACCAGCTCTACCTAGAGTTAAAAACCCGTCTGTGAAGCCAGACATTGCCAATAAAAATGGTAAAATCCAATTTACTATTTTCATCTATTTCTTAGCTAAAGACTTTTTAATGTAAAACATAACGAAATATATTTTATTACTTATTCTACACTTAAAGATCATACAATATAGTATATTGGTACCAGGGGTACACGCGGAGGATGAGTGTAGAGTGCGTTTGCCCGAGTGGTCTAAGGGGTCACGTTAAGGCCGTGATATGTTCGCATGCGTGGGTTCAAATCCCACAGCGCACATTCATTACATTTATATTTTTTTTGTATAATTGTAATGTAATATGAATAATTTAATTCAAGTAACATTAGCTACTGTATTAGTATTGACCATGACCAAATCATTAAACATAGCTATATTTGTTTCAATACTTATGCCTGTACTAATAATATTAGATTACACAATTAATAAAATACCAAATCATAGACTGTTATCATGGATCAAGGGGTTCTCTATATTTATACCTTTAGTTATTTTCACCTGTTTTACTTACATTAATAAAATTATAAAAATACCAGCATTAATATTTTCATTTATACTAGCAATAAACATACTTGAACCACCATTAATTGTGCAATTTTTCAATGAAGAACCATTATCTATTATAAATGGATTATTGACTGTTATTCTTGCTCTTTATACGCCAATATTATCATTGGATAAAAGTAGCGGTCTAATTGGTTATAATAATCACTGGTTGTGGACGATAGCAAACACCACTATTCTAGGATCATTTTACTTATTTCATGATTTTCTTAACAATGGATCTGTAAAAAAATGGTTATTATTTTCACTTATATTACCTACTGCTTTTTGTTTGATAGCGGGATCAACAAAATTATGGTTTGCTTTAAGAGTTTATTCATTAGCACTAGCACTTTTTCTGGTTCGAAGATATGAAGTTATCACTCAAAAAAGCGATGAATATCTATTTGAGTTTACAAAAAATAAATATGATTGGCTTAGGTTAATAAGTATCGTTATAAATACGGTTATTACTATTTTGATGATCAATCAAGGTAATAAAAATACTATTATTGGTTATCTATTGAATAAAGTTTAGTCGAATATTTGATCATAGAGCCAGTCCTTTCTCTCTTTAAAATCCTCGCAATCCTGGTCATAGTCAAGTATAACGCTCTTCTTTACAGTTTTTGGTAATGCATTGAAATACCATTTATGATAATCATTATCTTTACTACCAAATATAATAGCATGGGTTGCACCAGCCCAATACCCACTACCTAATCCTGCATACTTTGGATTACCTGCACAATCCCATATATTAGCTCTAATTTTACCTCCTTCTCCATGCAGATCTATTGAAGTAACATCAACGCCTAATGTACATCTAGGATTACCTCGCTTTTTTTTATTATAGAACATATTGTGTACAAATGTACTTTTACCGCTCATGGAACGGCCTAATAATAGGGTTTTTCTCTCTGGGACCTGCATAGGACGCAGGTCATCTTCGCATCTTGAACAAAAGCAGAACATGTTTGAATTATATGATATCAAATATGATCATAAAATCATTTCATATTTTAAATTAATACGGTTAAATAGCATTATCCAAATATCTTACATCAAAATACTTACAACCTCTAGGTTCAGTTTACTTAGGTAATTAAAACAATATGTAAGTAAGTCTAAATAAACACATTTTTTACACTTATAATTCTAGACTCGGAAATCTCAAATTGGACATGTCCAAAATAGAAATACTCAACCAAAATGGGTATTGAAAAAATGAAAAAAACGTGTTTACTACATAAATGCTCTAAAATCATAAATTATAAAAATAACAGCAAAGCATATTTTTTGTTGAAAAAACTTAAATGCATATTTTTCTGTTGCTATAGTAATGCATATTCAGCAACAAAAAACATGCAAAAATATGCAAGCGAAATACTATTGTAAAGCTTGTGACTATAAATGCAGTAAAAAGTTTTTGTGGGATCAACATCTATCAACACGTAAACATAAATCGGCAACACAGGCAACCAATCCGCAACACAAAAATATGCCACTACATAGTAACAATCCTAGTCTTGTTGAAAGCCTTCATATATGTAGTGTATGTTCAAAGAGTTATAAGTCAAGATCTGGCTTATGGCGGCATCAAAAGAAATGTATTGAAAAAGAAGATGCTAAGGTTGAAAAATTAGAAAATATGATAGTGAGTAAAACTGAAACTGCTCCTGATGATATGAAGATTCTCGTTAAAGAAATGATGGAACATATGAAGACACAAGCAGCCCAATTGAGAGATCAAACAAAAATAATAAATGAAATGATTCCTAGAATTGGAAGTAATAATAATAACCGATTCAATATCAATTTATTTTTAAACGAACAATGCAAAGATGCATTAAATATGTCTGACTTCTTAGAATCATTAAAGATACAGTTATCTGATATTAACTATATACGTGATAATGGTCTTATGGATGGTATCAGCAGTGTTTTTATCAATGGCTTAAAACAATTGGATACATATAAAAGGCCTATTCATTGTACAGACGTAAAAAGAGAAACATTATACATTAAAGAAAACAACGAATGGGAAAAAGATGGTAGTAAAGAAAAAGTTAAAACTGCTATTGGTGATTTGGCACAGAAACATAGAATAGCTATAAGTGATTGGGAAAAATCTAATCCTAATTGGAAAGATAGTGAAAATGGTAGGGAAGAATATATACAATTAGTACAATCACTTATGAGTGATGTACAGGATGATACTAGTGAAAATAGAATCATTAAGAATATAGCTAAGAATACATTAATAGATGATAATGTTAAAAATTGATTTTGTTAAATTAGAAATTGGTATATTCATTAGTAATATCATAGTATGTTTCACAGAAGTATTGACGTACCACTATTAAATGCTCGTGAATCGCAGTCTAGTTTATGGAAAAGAATGTGGTACGCATCCGCTATATTCTTTGGTTCAATAAGTGTAACTCTTGCTGTAGGTTACATAATGACCATTAAAGATTATAAAACAACTACATTGTGTAAGCAACAATTAGCAATATTAAGTGGACTCGATTTAATATGGCTGTATGCAGCATTTGTATTCTTTCACTCATCATTTCAACACCACAAAATTAGAATGTTAGTCGGTGAAATACTTTGTATCTGTATGATTCCATTATATGGCTTTGGTATTGATGCACTTGATAAGTGTAGTAATATTGGAGAAACTGATCCTTTATATGCCTGGATAATAGGGTGGACCGCATGCGCATCAATGTTAATATTTGTAGCATTCATTATATGGATTTATACGCTTGGAAAGTGGTGTTTCTGTCCTCAAGGACTTAGAGTAACATGGAGGGATGTCAACGAAGAACACTCTGATCATAGAAACTCTAGTATTGAAAATGCATTATCTAGTGAAGATGAAAAAACACAAAATAATGAAAAAATTGTTTAATTTACCAACTACCAAACCCTCCTCCGCCTAATGCTGCATTTGCAGCCATAGGTTCTTGTACACCGAAACCTTCCATTCCACCAGGCGAAGCTGCACCTGGCATTGGCGTTACTTGATTTTGGTACATTAGATTAAAGTCAGGACTTTGTTGTGGTTGAATATTAGTTGTATTTGGGACCTGCATAGTAACACCAGGATTATTTGGTAAAAGCTGCATATTATCTAAAGAGTCTGCTTGACTTGGGGCATGACGGCCTGCAAGAGGCTGCGATACCTTTACATTATTTTTACCTTCTTTTACCTGGACTGCATCTTCTGATCGACCATGCCATAAATCCATAGCACGATCAAACAAAATGTTTACTTTAGCACCAATTTTAGTTTGCATTGTTAACAAAAGAACCATGAATGGTAGTATAAAACCAGTCATTTCTGTCCCACCAATATAATTTGATCCACTATATGTGGGAACATATCTAATTGCTTTATTAGAAAAGTACATAGCAATAGCCATGAAAGCAATTTGTCCAATAATTTCAGCTACAATCTCAATGGTACCTTTACTTTCGTCTTCTTCAGGTATTAATACGCGGACCGCCTTAAGGATAATAACACATGGAATTATTGCTAGAACCATATATTGCAACAAGTTCATCATTTCAGCCTTGCTATCTTCATCAAAGTTGAAAACAGTTTTAAAGAATCCAGTTGCATCATTTGGAACTGACTTTACGACATCTGTGGCTTTTTCCATATGTGATATAAAAAGAAATTAAAATGATAATTACATAACCTTTATAATGCTAAAGCGAGCGGTGCAACATCTGAAATATGGGCCCGACGGCGAACAACATGATGAAAACCAGTATACTGGTTTAATCAGAGATATACTTGAACATGGTGAGGAAATTACTTCTAGAAATGGTGGAGTAAAAGCAGTATTTGGATCTGCAATGCATTTTTCTTTAGAAGATGATACTATACCTCTTTTAACTACAAAGAAGGTAGCCTGGAAAACATGTCTTAAGGAACTATTATGGTTTATGAATGGTGATACAGATAATCGTAAACTAAAGCTGCAAAATGTAAAAATATGGAATGCAAATGCAAGTCGCGAGTTTTTAGATTCAAGAGGGCTAACTAACAATGCAGAAGATGATTTAGGTCCGGTATATGGTCATCAATGGAGATATTTTAATGCACCATATACTACATGTGAGGATGATTATAGTGGAAAAGGCGTAGATCAGTTGCAATATGTAGTTGATCAATTAAAAAATCCTGAAACTAGGGCGTCAAGGAGAATTATTATGTCTGCATGGAATCCATGTCAACTAAATGAAATGGCTTTGCCTCCTTGTCATGTGATGTGTCAATTTAATGTAATTGGACGGAAGTTATCATGTAGTCTTTATCAGCGAAGTGGTGATGTTGGCTTAGGCGTACCATTTAATATTGCATCATATGCATTTCTTACTCACATACTTGCTAAACATTGTGATTTAGATGCACACGAGTTTGTTTATTATTTAGGTAATTGTCATATTTATGATGATCATTATGAAGCTTTAGCTGAACAAATTAAGCAAAAGCCTTATCCTTTTCCAAAAGTAAAGATTACCACTAAACATGATAATATTAATAATTATAATCTCGATGAAATTGTTGTCTCTGAGTATCAACATCATGCTAAGGTAGAAATGAAGATGCGCGCGTAAAGCATTTAGAAAATAGGTGCCTCTCTATTGTATATAATGAGTAGTGCAGCATCTATTTCAGCAGCAAAAAGACGACGTGGACCCCAACCATCTATGCAACGACCACCACAAACAATAGGAAAACCAGTACAAAACTCTGGTACTCCATCCCAAAGTCAGGGTCAAAGAATCAATCCTATGGCAATTCTAAAAGATCATGAAATGAGACTCAGAGAAATTGAAAAAAATCCTTCAGAGGATACAGAAAATAAATTAGGTGTCTCAAAATCAGTAGATAATGTTGATGAACGTGTAGATGTTTTAGTTCAAGAAAATGTAACCTTAAATAAAAAGGTTGATATTCTTAAAGATAAGATTATTGCACTAGAAAAAAGTGTAGCAGAATTAAGTAAATTAAAAGATATTGTATTTCATCTACAATCATCTGTAATTCTTAATACACAGAAAGTCAATTCTATTAATACTACTAATGCTACAACTGGTGAAGAAGTAGATAAATCTGTTGTGACGAAAGAAGTAATTCAAGAAATTGAAGATGTAACGCAATCAATGAGTCATGCTACTGTTGATTATGGAGATGATGTAAAAAAACCTTCTAGTAATGTTACCTTCACTGTAGTAGAGAATGATAATAAAGAGCAACTTGGTGAATCAGATGAATAAATATTAAAAAATTGATATACAGTTATGATTGTAATTATATATCAACCCACAATGAAGCTAACTATTGAAGATTCCAAAAAAGCTGCAAAGTTTGATGTATTATTCGGAAACTTGTCCGGACTTACTGATCTTGTAAACATTTATATTGAAGATGAAGGTCTTCACATGCAAGGCATGGATAGTAGTCATATATGCCTATTTGATGCAAAGCTAACTGAGGAGTGGTTTACAACATATGAACGAGATTCTGATGATCAAGAAATTGTCAGCGTACCATCACGCATCTTTCAAAAGGTACTATCTACTTATAAACCTGATCAAAATATTGTAATAACAATTGAAGGAAATAATTGCAAGCTTCAAATGGATTTCATAGGAGGTGAAAAAACTTGCGACAAATATTTCGAATTGCCGTTGATTGAAGAAGGTAGCGATCTTATGAATATTCCAGATGACGATTCTGAAATAGATATGATTATTACTTCTAAGAAACTTACAGATCTTGTATCACAGTTTGAAATCTTTGACCAAGTGCTTACTTTTGATATGTCTGAGGAAAAAGTTTTGATGAATGCTTCTGGTGATGATGGCAGCATGACTGCTAAGCTGAGTCTTGAAGATTCTCAGTTAATTGACTATGCAGTTGTCGAAGGACTTAATCTAAAAGTGTCATTTGCTCTTAGATATATTAAGCTAATGACGGCATTTAATAAGCTATCAGAAGAGGTAAAACTTGAACTCAGTAGTGATAAACCATTGTTTATGTCATACGATATAGGTGACGAAAGTTATCTAAAACTAGCACTAGCACCGAAAATAGAATAGAAGAGCGTTCAGGATTTAGAAAGAAAAAATCATTTGTAATTAGATGAAGATTATACTCAACCTACTAATTTTCTGTTTAGTATTATTCATATACTTACATGTACACTTCCATCTTAAGACTAGTGATGATCTTGAGGTATATGAGATTGAACAACCTTCAAAAGATAAGCTAGAAGAAATATGTGATCTTCGACAACCCGTAATTTTTGATTATCCAAATGATAGCTTAATTGAATCTTGTACTAGAAATAACATTCGCGATACTTATGGAGCATTTGAAGTTAAGATTCGTGATGTCACAAGTGATTTAGCAGATGATGAAGAACTATATATACCACTTTCTTATGCATCTGCTCTTTCAGCGGTAAATGAAGACAAAAACTCCAAATACTTAGTTGAAAATAATGATGATTTTTTAGATGAAACTGGTATGGTAAAGTTATTTAGATATAATGATTCGTTTATCAGACCATATATGGTAAGCAATTGTATGTATGATTTTACAACAGCATCTAATAAGACAAAAACACCATTTAGGTATACAGTTGATTATCGAAATTACATTATGGTAACGGAGGGTGAAGTATCTATTAAGTTAGCTCCGCCCAAAAGTACAAAATATTTGTATGCTAATAGTGACTACGAAAACTTTGAGTTTAGATCACCAGTAAATCCATGGGATGTACAACAACAATATAAACCGGATTTTGATAAAATTAAATGTTTAGAGGTCAAAGTATCAAAAGGATTTATGATTTATATCCCTGCTTTTTGGTGGTATTCGTTATCTTATAGCGAAAATACAACTACAGCTAATTTCAGATATAGAACATATATGAATAACATTGCTATTCTTCCAAAACTATGTATGCGTTTCCTCCAAACTCAGAATGTTAAACGACAGATTGCTCCCGTTCATGTTGAAACAAATGAAACTCAAGTGGATACTAATGAAGTTGATAAAAAGGAAAATTGATTAAAGTCTTCTCCATTATTTATAATCATTAAACAATGGAGTTTACAGCAAATGATCGTGGCTATTCTAGCATTAGCTGGAAGGGAGATGGAGAAATCCCAGAAATTGATCCTGTAGCTGAAAAGTTGATAACTGGTGATATAATTAATGATCAAGAAATTGATAGATGTTCATCATATCGTGTAAAATCTATACCGGGTGTTTTGGTATTAAATGGAAGTACGTTTGGTAGAAGGAAAAACAAACTATTCTATAAATGCATTCCAAATGATAAATCATTACCAGTATTCTTGGTACCATTTGAAGATAAAAATACATCATTCAGTAAAAGAAAATTAAATAGATTTGTATCATTCAAGTTCATTAATTGGGACAGTAAACATCCTGAGGGACAACTTATTGAAACAATCGGTTATGTTTCCGAAATAGATGCATATTGTGAATATATGCTAAGATGTAAAGACATTAGTTATCCAATTCAAAAGTTCAGTAAAGACACATTTAAGGCTATAGCAAAACATAGCACAGATATTTCAGATGTATTAAAAAATAAAAAATATTTGGATAGGCGTGATGAATATGTCATGTCAATTGATCCTTCCGGCTGTGAAGACATTGATGATGCATTTAGTTGTAAACAAAACAAAGATGGTACTGTAACTTTATCAATATATATTGCAAATGTACCTGTATGGCTTGACTATCTAGGATTATGGAATCATATTGGTGCACGAGTATCAACCATCTATCTTCCTGATAGAGAACGTCCAATGCTGCCTCCTGCATTATCCTCAGGACTATGTAGTTTAAAATCAGGAACAGATAAGATCACACTATGTTTAGATGTTATAGTACAATCAGGGTTAGTAAAAGAAACAAACTTTAGTGTTGCTGTAGTTAATCTTTCCAAAAACTTTGCTTATGAAGATGATGAACTAAGTAATGCTAGAGGTTATTCCTTAGCAATGAGTACTGTAGATGCATTAAACCACAAAACTCAACTACTAGATGATATAATAGATAGTCATGATTTAGTTCAATATATGATGTTACTAATGAATGTAGAGGCAGCTAATAGACTTTCAGAATTGAATGATGGTATATTTAGATCTTTAACTTTGAAATCTGATAAGAAACTTGCATCAAACCTGCCGCGAGATATAACAACTATTGCACGAGCCTGGGGATCATCTGGTGGTAACTATACTGAAGAAAATAAGGTCCATGATCTAATCGGATCAAAGTTATATGCACACATAACAAGTCCAATTAGACGTTTAATTGATATTTACAATATGTCTGCTTTGATAATTGATTGTGGATTTAATATTGATATTAGCCGCATTAGTTTAATTAAATGCTCATTGGAATGGGTAAATAAAGATATGAAATCAATTCGTAGAGTGCAATCAGATGTAGAAATATTGGTTGAAGTTGAATCGGGTAAATTAGATGGGCCACAAGATGGATACATAATTGATACAGATGAACAAGGCTGTTCTGTCTACTTTCCTAGTGTTAAAAAGGTATGTACCTGTAAAACACAAGAGCCTACTAGTTTATATGAAAAGCATACATTTACCTTCCATTCATTCATTGATGAGCATAATCTTAGGAAAAAAATTAGAATTGCCCTAGTGGAGTAAATAAGATATGATTAATAATTTTTTATATTAAATCCGCCAATTAGAACATGTTGTTCTCCACAGCATATCCATTGATGTCTTTTTATTTTAGCCTGATCTAATTCTGAACCTGAGTTTGACTCTGAATCACTAGACTTTTCTCTGTAAACTAAATCCCACTTATAAATACTTCTATATAGCTCCTTTTTTTCATCTTCTGATAAATCCTCTTGATTACAGCATTTTACAGTTACCTTGTTAATTCCATAACCGTAATTTTGAACAGATCCATCATAGTGGTCTAAGATGATATCATTGTTTCTTTGTTGAATAAGCATATCTAATGCATTATCACGAAATATATCAACATAAACTTTTCCAGATGATATTGTGTTGGTAACATGAATTATAACCTCTCTTCCTGTAGAGAGATTTCGACGCCACTTAGTGATAATTTGTCCCCAATCTGATACAAGATTAGGAATCAACTCGATTCTAGTAATTTTTGCCATTTTAGATAACATAGCACCTGTGTTAATTGAAGTAATAAAAATATTTAAGTTATTATTTCAATTTTTCTTAGATGTACAAGGATTGATTATTTGCAACATATTTCAGTGTCATACTTTGAAGTTGTGATATTTTTTCTAGTAGAGGAATGTTTCCAGTCATTTCTGCAATTTTTTCGAGTTCAGTTGCACAATTATTGATTTTGAGAATAGCTTTTACAAAGTCACCAAGGAACAATTGATTTTCTTCTGAAACAACACTATCTATAATTGAGCGACAACCTAATTCATCGTCAGAGTAACACCACTCCATTACAGCTGAGGCTAGATTGAAGTGTACATCACAGTTTTCTCCAGTATTAATCCGTGCAGTAACTTCAGTTTGCTGGGCTTCTTCTATGTAATTCTTTACATTTGTACATGATTTATTTACATGTTCTTCTCCTGTATTAGGAAAGTGTATTATACGTTCTTCCGGCATTCTTACATTAGTAAACACAGACAATAGAGCTGCTATATCTGCTGGTTTGAAATCTTTAAAGTAATCTGTCTCTTTAATAACTCGTGCAAATGCAAGTGCGTGCATTTCTTGCAATTGACTGGCAATAGATCCAAGTTCTGTTACTGTATATCCTGACTCAGACTCTACGATAAATCCATTATCTAATAGAATTGCACAAACACGTTTTACTTCATCTGCAAGATACCTATTTGCATTATCTTGATAATGTTGATGAGAATCTAAAGATTTTTGGGTTTCTTTCACACTATTCAATGTATCCACATCTCTAGATAGCGACTTATACGCCTGTTCAATATTGGAAATCTCGCGTGAAGCCTTCTTTTTTTGTTTCTGACTCAAACGATTCATGTTTTCTTTCAACTCAATATATTTATCAAGTTGTTCTTTTGGTGTTGATAAATGTTGAAGACTATTTTGTAGCACATCTAATTTTTCTTCTAGTTCTTGGATTGTCTTCCCATAGTAATCTACCTCTTTTTCAATATCTTTGGAAATCATACTTTGAGATACAAAACGTTCTATTTTTTCTACATCTGGATTACCCGAACTAACTACACTTAAGATTAAACCATATGACACTTTAAACTTAGAAGTAAGTTTTTGTGGCGGCCCGCAAAGCATATTCTTATAATCAACAGAGTTTGGCATTTCAAACAAATTGCAGCAATGGATTACATGACCTACTTTGTCCAAACCACGCCTTCCAGCACGGCCCGCCATTTGAGTATATTCATGAGGATACAATAGTCTTCTTCCATTACCATCCCACTTTTCAACACTAGAGAAGATAACTGTCTTTGTTGGCATATTAATTCCTACTGCAAACGTTTCTGTTGCAAACAAAAGTTTAATGAATCCCCGATCAAATAGAAGTTCTATCATTTCTCTAAGAACTGGCATGATACCTGCATGATGAATTGCAACACCTTTTTGTAGAAGTGCTATCATATCTCTATACTCTTGTAGATCCAAATATTCACGATAATTCGGAAGTTTATCCATGAGAATCTTTTTACACTCCCGTTCAACAATAGAGGATTTAACATCCCCTTCATCATAAAGACAAACTTCAATCTCTTTTGCAGCCAGTTCTACGTGCTTTCTTGAAAACACGAAACATATTGCTGGTAGCATATCATTTTCCTTTAGATGTCTTACCATACTATTCAACAAATATGGACGTTTAACCCGAATCCGATTTTGCCACATAAAGTCTTTGATTTTATTAACATGTCCATAGTTAGTGTGATTGTATTCGCCATTGGATGACTTAATTTCTAGTGGAACATTGCAATGCTTCATCAATGGTTGTATCTCTGTATTCTTAACTGTTTTATTCATGCTTCGATGAGTCGATAGCCACATATAATGTGTAAGAGGTACAACACGTTCATACGTAGGCGCCAGAGCTACAATTTTTGGTTCAATACCTATAGCGTTTGCCTGTTTTTCTTTTTCTCCTTGAATCCAATTTGAGAAAGACTCAGGTTTATCAATAGTAGCTGACAACATGAGCAATTGTACATGAGGTGGCAATAGAAGAATGCTTTGCTCCCAAACAGAACCTCTATCAGGATCATTAATGTAATGTACCTCATCAAAGACTACTCCTCCAAGTTCAGTTTCAAGATCAATATTAAATGATAATGGCATATCACTAGATGTTTCTTCGGCAATCCTCTTATTAAACAAAGTGTTCCTAAGAATCTCAGTAGTTACAATAAGAACATCAGCATCCGGATTATCCTTTACATCACCGGTAAGTAGTCCAAACGAAATGTCAGGATATTTAAGACGCATATCATGTAGTTTTTGATTTGACAAGGCTTTAATAGGAGAAGCATAAATAACTTTCTTTTTTTCTTCACGAAGCTTGGTAAACATCTGAATCATAAACTCTGCAGGTAATGTTTTACCAGAACCAGTATGTGCAGTGATTAAAACATGTTGTCCTTCCATCATGTATTTAATTGCCCATTTTTGAAAGTCACTCAATTCAAACTTGCCAGCTGTCATTATATCCCATTGCTGACTATAATCCGTGCTATCGTAAGGCTTATCACAAGTGATAGTCATGTCTGTTGTATAATATGTTGGGCTAGCTTTAGACAGTTGTTGATAATCAATTTTCTATTTTTATTAGATCCAATAAAACATTATGGCGTTTCTCTTGATAAATACAGATGAATATCATAATATAAAGATGCCTCGCGAAGATAATCAATCAATGACTCTAATCGTAGAAGGTAAATATAGAATTACATCTAAAATAGGCGAAGGTTCATTTGGTAAGATATTTTCAGGCGTGAATGCAAATAATAATGATGAAATAGCTATAAAAATAGAAAAAAGTACAGAAAGTGCATTACTTAAAAATGAGGCAAAATTATACAAGCTATTAGAAGATTGTATTGGTATTCCAAAGCTAAGATCATTTGGACAAGAGGGAATATTTAATTATATGGTAATTGATCTACTGGGTGATTCATTAGAAGGACTTAGACAAAAATGTGGGGGAACATTCTCTCTAAAAACTGTTATAGGAGTTGGTTTACAGATGTTAAAAAGGTTAGAAACGATTCATAGTCTAGGTATAATTCATAGAGATATAAAACCGGATAATTTTTTAATAGATCCCAAAACTAATTTAGTTTATTTAATTGATTTTGGATTAGCTCGTAGATATCTTGACAGAGGAAATAAACACTTTAAACAAGATTTAGGCCGTAAACTTACAGGGACAGCACGGTATGCTAGCATTAATGTACATCAAGGTATTACGCCCAGTAGAAGAGATGATCTTGAATCAATTGGATATGTAATGTTATATTTATTAAATGGGAGACTACCATGGCAATCTATAAAGTCAAGTAGTAAAGAAGAGAGATATAAGTTAATTGGAGAGCATAAATTAAATAATAATTTATGGGCATGTTTTGAAGATTCTCCCGACGAGTTTATAGTATATTTAAATTATTGCCGTAAGCTAGATTTTGATGAGGATCCAGACTATGAATATCTAAGAAATATATTAGTAAATCTTTATAAATTACACGGATATAGCGTAGACCAACATTATGACTGGGTTAGTTAGTAAAACTGACTTAAAGCCAGAGCATGATACGTACGTATATCAAATGGCAGACACAACCCCCCGTAACACAGGACGCGTTAAGTGGTTCAACAACAAGGCAGGATATGGTTTCATTACCTGGAATCCTAGTGCTGGTGCAGAGAGTGAGGACATTTTTGTACATCATTCTGCTCTAACAACTGAAAAAGATCAGTTTCGGTATCTAGTTGAAGGAGAGTATGTAACATTCAGTGTTTCTACATCTTCTGATAAGACTACTGCGTCAAACGTAACTGGCCCAGATGGAGGAAAGCTAATGTGTGAGACACGCCGCGAACGTCGCGAGCAAAATGATGAGCGTCGAGCTGCTCGTCCTTCTAATGAGTCTTCTGAGTCATCGTACCGCAAGAAGACTTCTACATTCCGTGGCGGCGGCCCTCGTTCAGGACAGACAAATGAGCGCATTCTAGTTCAAATGGCTGACCAGGATGATGGTACTGTTTGGGAGCTAGTACGCCGCGGTAAAGGAGGAAATAACCGTGGTCGTAAACCTAACCGACGTCCTCGTGAGCTAACCACAACTGAGGCTTAATTACAAGTAAATAACATCATTTTCATATCATAATGACGTTATTCAAATACTTATTCTGCAAAGTCAGATAAATAGGTCTAAAGACAAAGTGTTCTATCCACTGAGTAAGATGCAAGTACACAAGATACTCCTATTATCTCTATTATGTATGACTTGGGGATCAGCTATTAGTTGGTTTCCTGGGAATTATCACTTTGATCCAAGAATCCATACATTTGGAAATCATGGAATGCTTGGAAAGTTTCACGCAAAGATTGCTCCTTATTTTACAAAGATAATTGATATTTCTGTTTATGGAAAAGATGTAAGACAAGACGCATTCAATAAATATGATGGAAAGGATATTCTCGACTTTGGATGTGGCACCGGGTTTTCAACAGCCGAAAGTATGGGTTCGGTTGGAATTGATACTAGTAAGGAAATGATAGAAGAAGCAGTAAAACTTTTTCCAATGAAAACATTTGAATATGGCCATGCTGAATATTATGACCCAGAAAAATCATTTGATGTTGTTACAGCTATGTTTCTTATGCATGAAGTACCACAATTTGCACGGAAAAGAATTGTCAACAATGCATGTTCAATTGCTAGTGAAACAGTTGTTATAGTTGATATTGCACCTGAATATAAACCATCAAAATTGATGCTTGCTGGTGAACCTTATCTTCCTGATTATTTAAAAAACATTAGAGATGATCTTGGGGATTTTAAAGAAGAAGTGATAGTTCCGGGTCATGTACATATGTGGACAAAAGAGGTTACTAAAGAACTAGAAAACGAAGAATCAAAAAACCAGAAAAAGATTAATGATTATTATCCAAAACGTGAACTTGATGACAGAGGGGTTCCAAAAATAGACTTTTAATTATTGGATTCTTCACATAGTTGTTTTACTACCCCTTCAAAAATCTTTTTTATAGCCGGATGATCAGAATCAAAATTACCATCAAAAATATCCTCTTCTTCGCTCTCGCTATTAGAACTAAGATAAGAACTCATGTACTCTTCCATTGCTGTAGTTGTTGGAGCATCCGGACAGGACAAGGGTTTAAATGAATGCTGCAATGGAATATAATTATCTGCAGGACTACCGTATAATATATTATTAGTAGGACAAGAAGAAACACATAAGGTAGTGCCCAAAATATTAATTGGGGTCCTTACTTTTGGAATACTTATAGCTGAGGATCTCATATACATTATATAATTTTGTTATATTCATATTTTTTATCGTAATTATTATTATAATGAAGGACCTAGTTAGTAAGGCATACATCATTATCTGCTGGATTCTAGTATTGTGCGGTATCTACTTTTTGTATGATAGGTACTCTCACATTCCTGAGTACTTTTTGAATCGTTATATATTTTATTCTACGCTTTCTATTCCTGAAACCAAAGGTGGAGTAAATATGCTTTTATATTCAAACTCAACAATGTCATTAACAGGCGATCATTTGGGATATGGAAGACCAAGTCTTAAGAAGTTTTTAGAACCTCATGGTGTAAAAGAAATCTTATTTATTCCTTATGCATGGCCAAATATGAGAGATGGAGTAAATACACATGCTGCGGATAAAATGAACAAAGAGGATGTTAGTCCATCGTTTGCCAAACTTGGAATTAAAGTAAAGTTAATGGATACATCTGCTGATGTATCTAGTCAAATCAGAGATATTAATAATGCTCAAGCTATTTACATGTGTGGAGGTAGTACATTTTGGCTAACTCGTTCTATTCAGCAACCAGGCGTAGCAGATGCATTGAGAAGAAGAATTAGAGGTGGAATGCCATATGTTAGTGCGTCAGCAGGTACCAATGTTACATGCCCTACTATGCAAACTACAAATGATATGCCTAACTGTTGCATAGACTCATGTGATACTCTTGGTATTTTACCTTTCCAAATTAATGTTCATTTCAATGATTATACAGAAGGGCATGGGTTTGGTGGAGAGAAAAGAGAACTAAGATTATGCGAATATTTACAAGGTAATAGAACATTTAGTAATGGCAAACCATCTTTTGTGCTTGGCTTACGAGAGGGTTCTATTTTGCATGTCAGCGGAAATAAAGCAGAAATCTTAGGGTTACAAAGTAGACCTGCATTACAATTACAAATACTAAATGGAAAGCTAACTAGAAAAAATATCCCGGTTGGAACAAGAGTTGACAAGCTTCTTAGACAACAGGCATTCTAAGTGACTTAGAGGAATGTTATAAAAAGATATAATATGTCCTCGTCAGTATCAACTTCAATAGACATCTTTTCTGCAGTTGCTGGTGGTTTAATAATGATTAAGGGTTCTAAAATACTGCATAGTCTAAATAGTGAATTATCATGGTATGATGATTATTTATCACTTCTTATAGGTGGAATGGGAGTCGTTTCAGTTTGGAGAGGTATTCATTGTATTGCAATCAAAGCAGGATTACAAAAAATGGATTTTTGTAATTTGTAGTAGTAAGACTTAAATATATTGTTCAATGAGAGGTATATATATGTATCGGCTTATACCATTACGCATTTTAAGAAGTACACCTGGAGTAAGATTTAATGAAATACCTAAATCTGATATACCAAAAATTGATGGTATAGATCAAGTAATTCATGGTGCAAATAGTATTTCTCCCGGATCAGTTGAAGATTGTACACCACCATGTAAACGTCCTTGGTATATGCATCCAGGGCAAGACGATAATCTTATGGTTCTACAAGGAACTAGATACGTTGATATATATTGTCCAAAAAAACGAGAGAGAGCATCATTTGTTGTAAAACCAGACAAGATTTATAAAAATGACAAACTTTACTATGACGGACCTGCTATGATTGTTTGGCCAGCAGGAATATTTCATAGAATTATTAGTGGTGAAGAAGGCAGTATTAGTCTTAACTTTTCTACTAGAAATAAAAAGTTTGATATAGACAATAATTTCAATATCTATAATCTAAATACTCATTCTGGAGATTATTTTTTAATTAAGGATGGTTCTGAAGATCAACCCAATCTGTCGTATCAATATCCGTCTGATGAATTAAAAGCACTTGTTAAACTAGAATAGTTCAGTCTTAATATGATTTTATTCACCATATTAAGAAAAATAAAACTCTCTAATGCCATTATATAATTATGCGGGTTGACGCAGATAACAAACAAAGGATTAAAGCCGCGTTGGCATTTGGCCTAGAGTTTTACAAAGTCCTTATGGGGACATTCTTAACGGCATTTGTGCCAAGAGTGTGTGATGATAGCGTTTGTACTGTGTCACAAAATATCTATGATGATGAGTTATTTCATAGAATTGCTATTTCATTTAACGCTTTTAGTTTTCTAACTTTTTTGGCATTTTATTACACTGAAATTAGGAGAGAAGAATGGTGCATTCAATATCTAGACATTGATCCTGATAAAGCAAATGAAAATCTAGATGATGAAATTGAACAATATCCAGAATTAAAAGAAGGTATGGCAAAGTTAAATAAAAGTTATGCTGATTCTACCAAGTTTTGTGGTGCAGTTCAATTAGTAAATATTGGATTATCCCTTGGAGATATATCAAGTCACTGGGCAGGTGGTGCTACACTCACACCATTATTGAGTTACATTCTTTTGATTTTTATGAAATTATCACAGGCATATAATGTATCCTCAATAGCTGTTAAAGATGAACGGGCGTTTAGTGCTTTCATAACTGGTCCAAAAACTTATAATACTATTGATGAGGATCATAGAAGAGTTGAGATTACAGAGGAAGAACCATCAAAAGTGGAAGAAGTAGAAGTTATAATTGAAAATGACGTATAAATTAAACTAAAATAATCACCAGTATTTAAAAATTATTATTATTATACTAAGTTATTACCTAGTATAATAAATGAAATCATCATTTAAAACAGCGTTTTCTGTGTAAGTAGCTCCTGGGCCATCATTCCAGCAGCTGCAATCATCGCAAGACGTCCATTATTTAGCTCCTTATTCTGAAGATCAATAGATTTATCAGAATCCCAATTCTTTACAAGATTAAATCCAAAATCACCTGGTTTATAATCAGGCTTAAGCGTAAACGGTTTATTAGGAGGCTCCCAACCTTTTGTCATTGAGTAAAACTCTACACCAAGCATAGAACTAACAATACCAATCTGAGTCATTTCATCAAGCTGTTGGAACTGATTAATCGCGGGCTCATGAGTATAAGACTCAATAAGTGGAAATGTTGATGCTGCTACCATACCAAGGCGACCGTGTTTAAGTTCAGCTTCCCTATAAAAGTCAAATCTATCACTTGTACCAAGTTTTAGAGGATCGAAGTTCTCAAAAGGTTTGGTAGAACCAACCAATGGTTTAGCCGGGTTAAGCGATGGTTTCAAACCAAAAGCACTGCTCAATAGAGCGAGGATACAGACAATAGAGGTCTTCATTATCGATAAGTAAAACACGTTATCTTTATTTCAAAATTATAAATGTTGAAAAAGTAAAGAAAATTAAAGATAAGGTTCTTAAGATTACTATAATGTCGTCTAATGAAGAAAGCATATCGGAAGATATTTCTTTAACTCCTGTAGAAGATTCCAATCCCAAAATTAATATTGTACTCACTCCAGAAGAAAGAGAGCTCTGTAATTACAGTTTAATTGAAATTATATTATACTATATTTCTTATCCAAGTCAACTATTTAATGATCTATTATGTAAAGCTGACAGTTACTATACCTACATTATCAATAATTATTTTAATCGTGGTACACATGAAGACTAAAAATATTATACTAAAACTGTTCTAAGATATATTAGTATAATATAACACAGTATGAGTGGTCTGGATATTGAGAAACTTCTGTCTGCATTAGAAGATGAAGAAAATGCTGACCTACTTAACTTAGATATGAAAAAAATTGCTGCAGAAAAAAATGATATTTTAACTAAGCTTGAATTACCAAAATCTCAGCAGAGAGACCTTTTAAAAAAATTAAAACAATATCGGTATATTGATGAACTTCCAGGTATGAAATATGGAAGTTATATAAGATGGATATCTTTAAAAAATCCTGAAAATCTTAAACTAACAAATGGTGGAATAGTTTGTGAAATGAAAGTAGGAGACAATGGTATAGTTATTGTTTGCAAAAATAATTTTAATCGATTTTTCCAGCTAAACATGACTGAAACATTAATATTTCAGAAACTAAATGAAGAAGAATTAGTTTTATTATCGGCATTAGATTATATTAATTCTAACGCTTAGCTTTCCTAGTTTTTCTTCTTGAACCTTTTTTTCCTTTTCGGGTAACAGCATGTTTTTTTCCTTTCTTTGGTATTAACCTTGGTTTATCTTTGCATTTAAACCTACTAACTTCTAAACCTTTTTTACCAAACACGCTGTCTTTACATATTGGAATTGCTTTATTTTTATCATCACTAACTTTTTTTATACAACGACAAAGTTTGTTTGCCAATATATCTAGAGCAGCATTTCTTAGATCTTGTATTTTTAGTCCACTTGTTTCAACACCATAATAATGAAGGATAACCCGATAGTCTTTTTTTGTTAGTGCAGACATATACTGATATATATAACTGCGATAATAATATATATGCAAAAGACAGCTTACAAATTAACTGATTTGTATGATACTATATCTCGTTGGTGGAAAGTATCATCATGGTTTCATATAGGCATGGTATTATCAATTGGAATGATAGTGTTATGGATTATGGTAATGATTTTAACTGGAGTAAATATATTCTCAGTATTCTATATGTATAAATCCTCACCACGCAAAATTGTTGTGTTTGATCTAGATGAAACACTTGGCTCATTTGTAGAATTAGGTATGTTTTGGGATGCAATAAAAAATATTCTAGGTGATGAATATGCAAGTCAACATGATTTCAATAGATTAATGAAATTATTTCCTGAGTTTACTAGACCAAATATAATTGAAATACTTAGATATCTTGTTGATAAAAGAAGTCAAAAAGAGTGCTACAAAATTATGATATATACCAATAATCAAGGTCCACGCTCATGGGCACAAATGATTACAGAATATTTTGATAGTAGAATTGGTGAGAAAGTATTTGATCAAATTATTGCTGCATTTAGAGTAAGAGGTAAATCGGTTGAATTATGTAGAACTAGTCATGATAAAAGTGTTGATGATTTAATAAGATGTACACGTATACCAAAAAATACTCAAATATGCTTTCTTGATGACCAACATCATCCTATGATGGAAGATAATAACGTATACTATATCAATGTAAAACCATATTCTTATTCAATGCCTTATGATGTTATGGCAAGTCGCTATTACAAAAATGTTCATATTGATATGAATAAAAAAGATTTTGAAAAATCCATAGTCAACTTTATGAATAAGTATTCATATACAGTTTCTCCAAAAAGTAAAGTAGAGATAGATGTAGATCAGATTATATCAAAACAGATAATGTTTCATCTAGAAGATTTTTTTAAACAAAACGTAAAGAAACGTAAAACTCTTAAAAAGTGGAAAAAGAGCAGAAGACGACGTACTCTTAAAAAACAGCCATAAAAAATAGGTTATTATTATTTATGGCTATTCTAATTTGTGAATTAAAGTTTTTGCAATTGTAGCAGCAGTTGAAGACAAAAATAAAAATACTCCTGCACTATAAGCTATTCTCCTATCTAACTTAGTCATAGCTGATTTATTAACAAATGGATTAAATCTAATAATTAAAAATAATGATATGTATATTTGTGTAATCATTTGCAGGGTTGAAAGGTAGCGAGGGTCAATAGATAAAATACCTGTAAAAGCTATAGCATATAATACATATGATCCATATATCATAACATAAAATGCATGTTTATGAATAGGTTTATCACCATAAGATTGTAATTTGTTTAATAACCACATATTACAATATATTGGGATAATATTTACCTATCAGTATAATGCTTCAAGGTTCGAGCACTAGAATCTGTTGCTTCAACAAACTTTGGCATCCAATAATAAGGTACAATATCATCGCATAACTTAAAATACCTACAAAACAAAGTCCTATAATATAATTTTTCTTTGGTATCAGGAACCATATGATGTTCAATCGTAGGAACATTTCTAAAAGATACGACTTGTTCATTCAAGGTAGTTTGTATAATTTCAAACCATGATTTTCCAGTTCCACTCACTCCATCTGAAAAAGCTTCTTTGCCTCTCCAAAGTACAGACAATGGAAGTAAATCAGGCATACATTTGTAAAATGCCGCGCGAATCAATAGTTTTTCCGGCATTGAAAGAATTGTTTTAGATATTCCTTCATCTTTTGTTTCATCAAGACACTCTTTAGCCAATTTTTTCCAAAAAGAATGGTTAATATTGTAGTCAGATCTAGGGTTACGCACATAAGCAGGTATTTGTAAATAGTTAGAGACAAAGGTTTTATCTAGAAATGGTGTACGTCCTTCAAGTCCGTTACTAGATACAGATCTATCTGAACGCAATACATCAAAGTAATGAATATCAGAAAGAAGCCGTCTAGTTTCAGTATCAAAATCTAAGTTAGATGGCGCCTGCAGCATATAAATATAACCACCTGCAACCTCATCGCTTCCATCACCATTGAGTACAACTTTATCTTTACTACGTTCACGAATATACTTTGCCACTAAATAATTTCCTACACTTGCTCTAACAGTTGTAGTATCAAAACTCTCAATAGCCTTAACTACTGATGGAATTGCATTAAAAAACTCTGTTTCAGACAAAATGATTTCGGTATGTTTACTTCCAATATGGTCAGCTACCAATCTTGCATTACGCAAGTCTTCAGAACCTTCCATACCAATGCTATATGTATTCAAGCTGCCATAATGCTTGCATGCTAAGGCAGCAATAAGACTGCTATCTAGTCCTCCAGACAAAAGACATGCTACATCACGTTCAGCTGTAAGAACACGCTTTTTAACAGCATCACTTAGATTTTTAACAATATCTTCAAAAAAATCATCAGGTTTTACACTTTTGTCCATAACAAATGTTGTTAAACTAGGCATGCGAAAGTAACGGGTAACACTTTTATCATATGACCATGTTGCTAGACCACTTTCAGTTTTTGTTATTTTCCCATAACATCCTGGTTCTACTTGTTTGATATGCATTTTTCCATCAGCAATATGATTCAGTACTTTAAGCTCTGAAGCAATTCCAATAACCTCTGTTTCAGGATCATGACAAATATAGAGTGGTCTAACACCAAAAGGGTCACGTGCATAATAAATAGCATCTTTTGTTTGTGAATTATGATCGTGCAAAACAAAAGAAAACTCGCCATCTAGGAGTTCTAGGGTTCTCTCGATACCAAAACGAATATACAAATGAAGGATTATTTCACAATCACTTTTTGTATTAGGTTTAATTTCTAATGCTCTATACAATTCTTTATAGTTAAATATTTCGCCATTACAAATAAGTGTAACATCATTTTCTTGAATAGGCTGCATTGAACCACTATCAAGTCCATTAATAGCTAGACGATGAAAAACAAACTTTCTATTTTCATATGAATTGATTTCAGTTTGCTCTGGGCCTCTTGCTACTCCCTCCTGCATGGCTCTTGCTACAGCCTCTTTGTCTTTATAATTGTTATCATTTAACAAAGCGAAAATCCCACACATGATACAGTAATACTAGATTTGACTTTAAGCTCTTCTCATAAAATAGTGAAAATACATATTTAGTCAAAGCAAATCAAATA
>MDSZ01103957.1_pt1 | contig 67118 bp, 53 predicted proteins | sample 811201 | NCBI WGS metagenome assembly MDSZ01 (sample SAMN05326647, study PRJNA326480) | marine metagenome | isolation source: seawater | place: Indian Ocean: North | collected 2010
AAGGAGAAACATGCACTCAGAAAAAGAAGCGACATTATCGATAGGCATATAAGCACAGTTGTATATCCTGTTAGGTGCCACTTCAATCGGCTTGCCGCCGAATTGCATGGATCGCATTGATGGTAAGACTTTTCTTTCATAGACATAATTATACGCTTCCTCGATTTCGTTCCTTAAATCGGGATATTTCTTAATATGCATATTTTTGTTTCTAGTGACTAGTTCATCCCAAGTTTCTCTCCTTTCTAGCTCTGGGATGTACCTAGAGTATTTCATGTGTACTGTAATATCTGATAAAATTTTATTCTGTAACTCCAATGCTTTTTCCTCCTGAATTTTTTTGATTTTTTGCAATTCTAAATTGTTTATACTTATCTCTAAGCGCAGTTGCTAACTCGTTGGGCGCCATGGCAGGAGAAACAACTGGTGTATCAACTTTTGCTAAAACTTTAATATTAACGTTGCTGGTGTCCATAAAGATAGGAAAAACAAGCCCATCGGGCCCATTTCTATTTTTTGCAATAAACATTCTACCTGTATTAGCATTCTTATCTTTAATGGTTCTAGAAATAGAACAAATAAAGTCAGATACAAAGCACTTGTTAAAAGCTTCTGAAATAGATTCCATAGTTACAACTTCTGCGTTCAATCCTGTTCTGTTCGTCTGTGATGCCGTCCATAATGGGCATTTGTATTCTTGAGCTATAGCTCTTAAGTTTTCATAAATAGACTCTAATTCATTACGTTTCTCTTTAAAATTACTGACCGGCCTAAGCAAATCAGCGTAATCTACTAAAATCATATCGATTTTATGATTTTTATTTTTTAATTTTTCTAAGTGCGACCTTAGCGTATTGGTAGAAGCTGTTTTAGTTGGGTATTCTTTAATCACCAAAGAGCCCTCAACCTCACTGATCAATTCTAGAACTTCATCTTTTTGATGAAAAAGTGTATTCAGTGGTACACCACTGATGCAGCTATCATATCTTTGGCCTGTTACAGCCTCTGAAAGCTCCAGTGTATAGTGCACTACGTTTTTTCCAGCCTTAACAGCTTGTGAGCCTAAATGAGCTAATACCATTGATTTTCCAGCTCCAGTCGGAGCAATTACAACGCCAAGCTCACCTGAGCCTAGACCTTTCTTCATTAAAGAATCTACCTTTTCCCAACCTGTTGAGACCGGGTTTCTAGCTTTAATTTCATAGCGCAATTCAAAATCCCTAATAAAATCGTGTCCAAAGTTATTATCATTTCCTAGATTTAAGGCAACGTCAATCACTTGTCGCACCTCATCGTATGAGGAATTTTGTATCAAATCAACAGAAGTCATAAGTGCTTCTTTAAGTTTTTGTTTCTTGCAAAAATCTAAACTAGTCTCTTTGATATATTGTCCATCTTGTACCGTCTTGACGCAAATTCTGGCAAAATAGTCTCTTACCTGTTTTTTTGCTGAATCATTTAAGTTTTCAAGTTCCGTCCTCAATATTGAGGCTAGAATCTTCTTTGTAGGATGCACACCATATTTTCTACGATAATCATATATTCTAGATACAAAAATGCGAAGATAGCTCAACTCGAAAAACTGAGTGTCTATTACCTCTTCAATCTGATCTGCGAAAGGACGATCTTCTAGAATCATCTGCGCCAAAGTCTCTTGAAACTGCTTTCCATACTTAGAAAAGCTTAGCTCTTTAGTCATATTCTCCTCCAATAAACATATTAGCTACATTCTAGCGATTGTCTATAGAAATTCTGTTTAAGTGCTGAAAAAGTTCAATGAAATTAATTTCTCCAAATCCATCTTTTAACATCATCTTAATTAACTCGGTCTTATTAAAGCTCAAGTCAGGGTTCTCAATTGTCTCACGAATTGTTTTCTTCATAGCGGGATCTAAAATTGGTGCATAAAGTTGCATCATCTTATAATTCCTTCTTAAAGTTTCTTCGTTCTCTAAAACTTTCTGATAAGCTTTCACACTTGATTGTTCTAAAGAATCTCTGCAGTGTCCTAAAAGCTCGTCAAAAGTAATTGATTTTTTTTGTTTTAGAAAGGGGAAGCGCTTAGCAATTGTCTTTAGGCCTAGGCCTTCAATCCCCTCAATGTTGTCTGATTTGTCACCCTCCATGGCTCTTGCCATGGCAAAATTTGCGGGATGGATATTAAACTTATTCAAAATTTTGTTTTCGTTTAAAACCTCTTTTTGAATTGGTCTATACTGTACGGTTTTAGTGCCTAAGAGCTGAAAGAAGTCTTTGTCACTTGACACAATTAGTTTTTCTGCATTTTCAAGTGATTTAAGCTGTGTAACATAAGCGATTATATCATCTGCTTCTGTGCTTTTAAACATCAATTGAATTATAGGGACTTGATTATAATATTCAATCAGACGTGATTGTTGCCAGATTTTGTTCTCAATCTCCTGGGATTCTGACATGTTTCTAATCCCTCGGTTTAATCGAATCGGCTTTCTGCCGTCTTTATAATCCTTTTTCATTAGCTTGCGCTTAGCAGAGCCACCCTCGCCGTCCCAGCAAACAATAATTAAATCTGGCTTTGACTCTCTGCATATTTTTTGAATGCTCTGAAAGCAACCCTTAAGGCCACCGATCGGTGCACCATTCGCTGACAAGCTAGGATTAACTATGTAATTACGAAAAAAAAGGTTCAATTGATCAATAATTAAAACTCTCTTACCATCATACATAAATACCTACCTTATTTAGTTTAAAATCTGATTCGTACATCATCTCTACTAAATCTAGAAACGATACCTTCGGAGTCCAGTTTAATTTATTTTTTGCTTTAGTAGGATCTCCCAGCAGCACTGGTACTTCATGAGGCCTAAAGAGCCTCTCGTCAATCTCGACGTGCTTATTGATAGATAATTTAGCAATTTCAAAAACCCTCTCTAAAAACTCTTTTACCGTGTGTGTCTCTCCAGTGGCTATCACATAATCATCCGGCTCGTCTTGTTGCAACATAAGCCACATAGCCTCAACATAATCTCCCGCAAATCCCCAATCTCTCTTTGCGTCTAGATTTCCTAAATATAATTTATCCTGCATGCCTAATTTAATTCTAGCTGCAGCTTTTGTTATCTTTCTGGTGACAAATGTTTCACCGCGTCTAGGCGACTCGTGATTAAACAAAATACCAGAAGAAGCATGCATGCCGTATCCAATCCTATAATTTCTCACTAAATTATGTCCAAATAATTTGGCGCATGCGTAGGGTGAGGCTGGGGTCATCCTAGTATTTTCATCCTGAGGCACTGAGGGATTATCACCAAACATTTCTGAAGAAGAAGCTTGATAAAATCTTGCATCAGGTGCTAGAAGACGACATGCTTCTAGAAATCTTAATGTGCCCATCGCAACAGAGTCTACCGTCTCCTCTGGCACCTCAAAAGAAACTCTAACATGCGATTGTGCTGCTAGATTATAAATTTCAGTCGGCTGTGCTTCATGAATAATTCTGTACAAAGAGGCAGAATCATGCATATTTCCGTAAACCATTTTAAAATTTGGGTTGTTGTATATATGATCAATTCTATCTGTAGCTATAAGGGAAGTTCTTCTTTTTATTCCAGTGACCTTATAGCCCTTACTTAAAAGTAGCTCTGCAAGATAAGAGCCGTCTTGGCCGGTTACACCACTAATTAAAGCACTTTTGCTGCCATACATTATTTTTCCTTTTTTGTTAGCGGTATATTCTACTAACTACCTTAGTCGCTCTTCTAGGTATGAAAGAATATATTCCATCGATTTTTATTGATTCATCAGCCATTTTTTTTAATTGCTGCGCAACAGTTGGCTCTTGTCTAAAAAATTTTACTTTAAGCTCTGTTCGCTCTACCGTTTCACTAATAGACCGTGCTGGCCCAGTAATTGTTACAACTGTTATACCACAAACTCCACGTAAATTATCGGTAATTATGGTAATGTTTTTACTTCGATCAGAGCGTAGCACACACTCTGCCTCCCAAAGAGTTTCGTTTAAATATTCTTTTACTACACTTTTCAATGATTCCATAGGACAACCTCCACAATCTAAGTAGTTTATAGTTTATACATTTCTATGCTGTTATCGTCAACAGTGTAGTAGACTCTCTTGACACCCACATGTTTAAGCGCTTCGTGGCACATAGAACAAGGCTTACTATTACGAAACTCTCCTTTTTTGTTAACGCGGCAAACATATACGTCCGCACCGGTCGTAACTGCTCTAGACAAGCCTAGTATGCAACCAAGCTCAGCATGTATTGTAGCATACCCCCTATCTGGATCTCTAAATCGCGTACCAAAAGAACAAAACTTATCCTTATTATAACAGGTATTAATAACAGACCCGCCCTTGACTAATATTGCACCATGTCTTATTTTGCCATACTGACTTCCAAAAGCCACATTCTTTGCGAGATTAAAATATCTTTCGATCTTTTTCGTAGGCTTTATGACTGTCCCAACGTAAGGAGTGTGGTTTTTAAATTTCGTACTCATGTAACAAAAAAACTATTCCTCTTGATCAATATCATAAAAATCTTCTGCCCGTCCTTGCTTGCTGTCAAAACGCATGATAATGTCTTCATCCATTACTTCAAGCACTCTATCCTTGAACTTATCGTCTTTTAATTTGTCTAGCCATTTGGCAGCTTGAAATTTTTCCTCTCTTCCGTCCTTGTATACAAGGCTGTACCAAGCGCCTGATTGTTTAAGGTTGTCAGAGCCCTTAATTGCCTCAAGCCAGCTTTCTTCGTCCTTAATACCGACATCACCACCCCAAAGAATCTTAAACGTACACTGTCGTCCTTCAGTGCCAAACCTGCTTTTCTTGAGAGTTACTTTAACTTCTGAGCCAACTCTAAAGCCGTTATCATCTACAATAAAGCTAGCCTTAGCCTTCCTCTTTGTAAGCCATATTCGCAGCGAATAAGCATAGTGCATTGCTTTGCCGCCCGGAGTTACGTAGGGAGTTGTCATAGCTTCTGCTACATTGCTAGTGATATTAGTTTTTAATTGATTGAGCACTAAAAATGTCGATTTCGAAGCAGCGATAGGCACTGTCAGTTTAGACATGCCTTTAGCTAAAATTCGCGGCTTGACAGCCATTGAAGATTGTGGGTTGAAATCTCCCTCTACATCACTGACTGAAGGTGTCAAGGCAAGAGAATCCCAGATAAATAACATCCTGTTGTCGTTAGATCCTAATAGCTCCTCAATGGTTTCCAACACATACTCAACACTAGTTGGCTGCAAATAAAGAATGTTGTCGACATCACAACCAGCACTAGCTAAAAAATCAGGATCGATAGCTGATTCTGCGTCAAAGTATACTACATCAATACCCATTTTTTGAGCGTTTGCAGCAATTTGCGCGGCCATAAAAGACTTTCCCGAACCCTCAAGGCCGGCAATTTCAACAACCTTGCCGACTGGTATTCCTGCTAGCTTTCCTCTACAAATAACACTGTCAAGCCACCTTGATCCAGTTGGAATCCAATCTTTTACCTGTGTCGGATTTTCTTTGGTCAGGTCAAAAGCTACTTCCATACCAGCTTTTTTATTGATGAGATTTCTCATCTCGCCAATGCTTAATCTTCCTAATTTTCTTGATTTTTTAGCCATGTTTCCTCTTGTACTTTTGGTAATTCTAAAGTTATATCTGGATCTTGTATCGAGTATATAACTGGTGTGTGATTAACATAATCACGCTTTATCTGATCAGCAAGTGAAATAAGCAGAGGTTCTATTTTTTTTACTTCCTCAACAACTTCCTCACTTTGGGTTTTAGCTTCTACTCGTATTTTAAGCATTCTATTTTCTAATATCGCGCCAGTAGCTAACCCTAGGCAGAATAAAGATATTCCAAAACCAGTGTACAATAAGGCTTCCATAGCTACTAATAACTAGTGATAAAACTAAAATTTGAGGCCTCTGTAAACCCAGGCCTCCCTGCGGTGGAGGAGCGTTAGCTAAGCAATTCAGCGAAAGCTTGGTCGACAGCACTACCATCAGTTGTACCATTATACTTGGATGATTCGTTTGACACGCTCTCGGCATCACTCTCCGAGAGCAGGAACTCATCAAGCATTGCTTGCACCTGCTCAGGCGTCTTGCGTTCAAAAACCTCATCAAAGTTAGGAATTTGGTCCAAGAAAGTAGCTACCTCGTCTTGACTCTTCATCATTGGAGATGGCTTACGACGCGGTGTGATAGTCGTCTGTGGAAACTGCGCTCCAGCTGGCTTACCATAATTAATTGTAAGATCTGTCCCTTCAGCAACATCGGTGATATCACCATACTCGGGATTTAGTACTAGATTCAATAGCTCCTTATAGGCAGTCTTTCCAAAGCCCCATAGACGTACGCCCTTCTCTTCTTCTCCACGAACAAGAACTGGAGCGAAGAAGCGTTGACGAGCGGAAAGATCCTTTGCCATCTTGATGGACTCATCTGTACCATCCTTATAAAGTTGACGGACAAAGTCGTTCAACGGATCATCTTCACCAAAATTTTTCTTTGGACTAAGAAAACCAGCGTTCTTGCCTAGGTTGTAATGAAACCAGTATTCCTTAAATGGATCACCGTCAGGAGTTGGTACGATACGAATCGTCTGCTCTCCGTCCTCAGGGCGCCAAAAAACACTCTGTCCATTCCCGCGATTTTCCAAGGCATCGCGCTTTGCCTTCATCTTTGCTAAATCAATACCCATTGTATTTTCTCCTTTTTGCTTTTAGCTATAGTACAGTCGGCCAATCTCCCGACCGTCTGTTAATAGAATAAAAACCGTCTTTAATAAGTAAAATAATTTATTCTACTTTTTGTTCTTGAATAAAAGACGCATGCTGCACGGTATATACGTAATCGTGCTCATAAGTTGTAGAATAAATGGCAAAGCCAGCGTCGTTCTTATCTGAAGAAGCTTCTTTTACAAAAGACCTTATCTTATGTAAGATATTCTTATCTTCTTCAAGTGTTTTTTCGTTTATACCATAAAAATAATTTTTTGTACGCGCAAATTTTAAATCATAAAAAAGCTTTTCACTGCCAGTTTCGTAGTTTACAACGCCAAAAGTTGAAATTCTAGCAGTTTCTGGCTCCTTAGAGACAGATGTCAATAGCGGCTCATTGTTTTCAAAAACATTGATCATATTATACGTGCTTGAAATAACATTGTTGATGTCTTTCCAGTAGTCTTTAATTGATATATTTTCCACTATTTCTTCTACTAAATTATTTGAAACCACATACATCTTCTTCAACAACGCAGATCTGGCGTAGTTTTGCAAAATATTAAATGTAACATTACATTTAAGCTTCTCTTCGTTAGACATTTGACTAATATCAGGCTTTATAAACAAAACGGTTGTAGGTTCGCTTTTAATTTGTTCAAGGAGACGCAGAGCGCACCCACTTATGTTTCCGCTACCACACATTATGAGAGTTGTGTCTCCCTTACATTTTGATAAACTTAACTTTTTATAGTTTTTTTCATAATCTTCATGAGAATTTTGATACTTAACCGGCAGAAATGTATCATACCCCTTGTTTTCTGTGTCAACACAAAAAACCTTATATTGTTCATAATTTTTAAAATTATTAGCTATTTGACAGCCAGCGTTTCCTAATCCTATAATATTCATTTAACTTCCCTCATAACACCAAAATTCTTTCCTATTCGTAAATTTGTTTTAATTTTGCCCAGCTTTGTATCTCCAAACTGCTGTAAGATCTCTTCAACTAGTGGTCGATCTTCCAGAGAATAATCAAGCACTAGGCTATCGTGCACACAAAAAGAAACAGTCGATTTTCTATCTGATAGAATTTTATTAATTTTCATTGCTGAGTGTAAAAACATATCGCTAGCAGTGCTTTGCACAAGGTAATTAACTGCCTTATCCCTACCAACATCAATATTGCGCCCAAAAGGCGTATGAACGGCGTTATTGAGATAGTATTTTTCATATAGGCGGTCGCGATCTAAAAATTGATTTAACTTTTTATTTTTAGCTTGGGGGTTATAAAGCCATGCAAATACTTTTTTCTTTGCTTGTTCGCGAGTATACTTCCCAGCAAAAATATTTTCAGAAATCCACTGATGAATATCTTCAGCGGGCTGGTCTTGTCCCAAAAGATAAAATAGAACTCTGATCTCTGCAGCATTGTAGTCCAACTCAATAAAACAGTCATTTGTAGGCTTAATTGCTCTTCTAAGGCTCTTGTTGAGAGTAAGAATAGGAAAACTATTTTTATTTGTAGTCAAACGACCTGTCACTGTACCAAAGGCGTTATAACTAATAAAAGGCGGTGAGCTTTTTATTTTTTGTACAACTTTCCTTACCGCACTTTCCGACATGTCTAGATTGTGTAAATCTATATTTAATTTTTGTTTCTCAAGGACCTTTAAGAAAATTATTAAATCATACAAAAAATCATGATTTTCAGGTTTTTTTTCCTCTTTAAATACATGTTCAGTAATCTGATTTTTTACTTCAAAAAACTCCAGTAAAAACCAATCAGGCATTAAATCATAAAAACATATATCTTGTAAATTAATTTTACTTTTTTGGAATGAATTTAGAAAAGCAGATGCCTTTTTGTTTAAGGCCAGCCAATATGGCTTCAAGTCCTCTGGGCAACAATCATCTAGTGTTTTGCCCATAGACCATATAATGCCACAATCGTAACGCTCATTGGCAAAATTAGATGCAGGAAACCAAGTTCGTGTTAAATTTAAATCCTCGCTAGCTTCTTTAATTTCACCGTCGACATACACACTGGTACATTGATTTTTATTATCAAGAACTTGAAAAAGCAATTTTTCCTCATTTTATGTTTTTTGTAGCAGTTACAGAGTGCTGTACTAGATTTGGCTCAGACGCCACGTCGAGTGCTTGTCGGCGAATTCGCTGATATTCACTTTCTTTAACACCATGCCAATATGATCCTTTCATGTTAAAGGTAGTTACGTTAAATCCTTTTGTCAAATTATTAATATATTCTAAAGCAGCTTCGGGGCCAAAAAGTCTTTTATTATCAAGCATTTCATTAACAAAAAAATTAAAATTTTGATTCGTATGAGGCCTTTCTGCTTCCATTAACCTTAGCTTAAGGACAATTTTCAACCAGTATTCATAATAGGCTTCTCCAGATAACTCTAGAGGTGGATTTCTAGGCTTTCTATCACTTATAACTCTTAAATCTCGTGTGTCTTCTCTCTTTACGCACTTAACATAATCCACTACTTCATAAGTGGCAAATTGTTTGTAAAAGCTATCATAAAGAGAGAAAAATAAATTTCTTAAATTTAACATCTCCTCTAAATGTGCCTTTCTGTAATAATATTTAAATACATTATCATAGCTAACCCCAAAGCGATCCATAAATCTTTGAGCGCCCGTTACGTTTGGGCGGTCTTTTTGCCCTGAGGCCAAATTAAAAACTAGTCGCCATGGCGCGTTTTTATCAATCATGAAACCAAACTTCTTAGCTTCGTTTGAGAAAAAAACGAAATTTGGGTCTTTTACATAACTTAAGATCCTAGCATTCGTTGGCAGCCCATGTCTTTCGCGTGCTATCTCTATCATCAAACCACTTATAAAAGGGCTGCAGTGATTTGATAAAATATATCCAGTTTTCGTTACAGGAAAGTATTTTGCATTTCTTATCGCATAGCGCATGAACTCTTTTATAAATGAAAATTGATCTGTTATAGTTGCATGCCTCCTATCAACCTGAAGATAGTTACTAACAAAATCTGTGTAAAGGTTATTAATATGTTGATTATAGTTGTATTCTAAATCGCCATGACCCCAAGCTTTCTCTACTTTTAAATTAGTTGGAAAAACACCATTGTTATCTAGCATGTTGCCATTTGCAGCCTTTCTCACATTTTTTCGAAAATCTTCAAAAGCTTCTGAAACAAAATCTGCAGCAAAATGTGTGCCACGTGCGCCACCATAAATTTGTTTTAAATTACCATCGTCTAAATAAACAGCGTCGCCATCATTGTCTATCCTACCATAAAATAAATGCTCACGCTCTAAATCAAAATTTACCACACCAGCAAGACGCGGATAAAAATCATTCAAATTATTTTTAGAATTAAAAATTGATTCTGTAATATTCTTTGACATTATCTAGGTTTCCCAGGTGTTTGCTGCCAGCCGGTAACTTTTGTTGTGTATGTCCCAGCGCTAAAAGTATTAGTAACAGTGCCAATCAAATGATAACCACCTAAATTCATTTGATACGCTAAAGAGGACGCGTCTTCAACACTACCTAAGCCAGCCATGCTTGGATTGACATAATAGAACATTCCAGGTGTAAATAAGCTATTACCCACCAAATCTAGGTTTGTGTGATAAGGAAACTTTAACTGTTCTAGATTGCTTCCGCCATTTTCTATGGCCTCTCTGTATCTTGCCTCTGCAAGCCCGGGCAAAGCGACTCTTTCAAAATTCATCTTTGTCAATAGGCCGCGGTCGGATCCAATGTTAAAATGGTATATACCATCCTTAAGGTCTTCATTTGGATTCCCTCTTCTGTCGCGAAGATTCTTAACTGTAGTAACATATATTAGCAAATAATCATACGAAGTTTTTATCATTGACTCGGAAGATTGTCCTTGGCCTAAAGCATTTAGATAAAGTTCTTTAAAAACAGGCCCGTCTACGTCAATAGTCCTGTGTAGTGGTAAAAGTTCTTTTGTTTTACCAACCATCCGACCACAAATATTTATTGGTGCTTCGTCGGTTTGCCTACCAGGTAGAGCCATGGCAACAATACTAGACATGCTTTTGGGTAGTCTAATGCTGCTAGGCATGCCAACACCCATAGCAGGAATAACTAAATCATTGATACACTGAGTTAAAAAGTCACCCAAGGGCATCGACGCTCTTTTTTTTCTAATAATTGTTTTTAAAAACCATGCTCTGAAATAATTAAAAGATATTGGAAACTGTGCCAAATTAATAGTTTTAATTTTTCCAGTCTTTTCGTCAAAATATTCTATGGGCCCTAATAGTATTCTCATGTTGTTCAGGCCATAATTCAACCCAGCATCCTTATTTAGCTCCCCCTTTTTTTTGTTATAGCCATAGTAAGAAGTCTCAGTAAATGGTGGGTAAGCGCGATCTGATGTTTGCTCTCCAGAATCATTAGTCTGCACAGAGCCATATTGAAAAAATTCGTCTCCCACAGCGTTAGCATCAATCAAATCAAGGGCTTTAAATCCGGCATTTTTACATGCTAATTCTATTATATCTCCCAGGTAAACAAAATAAAATTTATAATTTTCTCCATCAAAATTTAAAGTCGTTGTTCTGGAGGGGTCTTTTTTCCTATCGCCAGTATTTTTATCAGTTGAACCAGTTTGATTTTCAGATAGAGCGTTGATATCTTGTGCAACTTCACTCTTTAAATTGGCATCTGATGATATCAGCTGGTTACATCTACCAACTTTTATTTGTGGTTGCCCCTTGGGGATTGCAGTGGTGCCACCCTCTAGTATCTGCTGCATCGCTTCTTCGTAGCTAGCTCCTTGATTAGTCAACGACTCTACTGTTTGCTGTCGCTTAATCGGAGTTTCCTCTATCCCACCTAAATGTTTTATAACTTCATGCTTGGGTACGTTTATACAAAAAAGCCTAGTTTCTGGAGGTCCGTCGCCTCTCTGATCATTGCCAGTTATTAGTTGGTCAACAAAAGTTTTATATATGTCTTTCTTGAACATACCAACTCTTCTGCGCGTTATAGCTAGCATCTTATCTGCATTCGCTTTCTGCTTAAACCACAGATATATTTCTTCACCGTCTCCAATAATCTTGGTGACTCCCTTCCTTTTTGTTGTGGCTGGCCCACCTGCCTCTTCGAAGACAGAGGAGAACACTAAATCGCTTTCTAATACTTCTCTTAGCTTTTTTCTAGAAGTGCACTTATCATCTTTGCAGCCGGGCTCGTTTAGTTCCTTATAAAACGAGTGGATCATCGAAATTATTTTATAAATATGCGCAGGGTTGTTTTTTGGATCTGCTGTTTTGGATATCTGACCTTTCCCTGCCTTTCCCATTCTTCTAGTGTCTTGAAAAATATTAACTTGGTTTGTGCCCACCATGGTCTCTAAGTGGCCGCGGTAATTGGCAGTAAGTAAGACTTGACCATCTTCTTGTATATCAAGATTGTAATCAACAAGTGTTAACGAAACAATTGTGTTTAATTTTTCAATTTCATTAACCATTTTTACTTCTTCTGCAGATAAATTTAAGCTTTGTAGTGCCTGCTTCGATGGCGAGGTATACCCCATGAGCACTTTTATGATATAATGTTTGGGATTGTAAGTTTCAGCGTCCTTGACGTATCTTGAGGGTGGCCATAATATTAAATCAACATATCTTAAGCCTCCTTTTGTAAAATGAGGCTCACCTGGAGGCTGCGCATTAACGTCTTTCAGAGATTTAAAAATTATACTCATGGAGCACTCTATGTTATTTTCCAATACGCCTAGAGACTCACCGTCTTGTTTGATTGTAAAAGATTTTAATCCTACATTACGCCAGTTTGGCTTTGTGGTTTCGTGCTTTAGATATTCGCTGACACTTACAACACTACCTAGTCCAAAACTATCTGCAAATTTAAACTCTTTGTAGCATGGGGTAGGGAGTGGTTCTGTCTTTCCCTGATCTGGGGTACCGTCCTCTGCAAATACTGTTTCTTCGAAGTTCACCTTATAAATTCTAACTTTTGGCTGCATGAGGGATAAGACTGTATTCTTAATATTATAAAAAACACCTACATTATCAATGCCTCTTAATTTGTTCACAATTTGCGTACCATCTCCGTTAACTTGCCTGAAGGTCAAATAATTAAACAAGTCTTTTCTTGAGTTATAAAAATTATTAACTTTATCAATATTTTGACTCAATATGTATTGTTCAATGTTGCCGCGATCACGGTTATCATTTGTTAAATTCTTTTTTCTGCGGATCGTCTCCTCAACAGTCAAGCCTTCACCAGGCTTAGATATTGAGTCTAAATCGCCCGAACCACCGGGGCTTGTTATATCTTTAGAAGCCATCTTTAATATCCTATGCAGTATAAAATTGATTCTAGCGGAGTTGGAATGTAAATCACTTGCCCTATTTCAAGGTCAAACTCAGTGGGCTTTTGATTGTAGAAGGCAATAACCCACCACATTGTTGGATCTCCATAATATTCGTCTGCTAACTTAAAAAACCTATCGCCCGTGCTCCAAATATATTTAACAGTTGTAAAATCTTCTCGGGCTTGCAAATCTGTAGGGTAGAACATTTTTGGTGTATTATATTGACGTACACTCTCCAAGCCTCTTTTTTTTAAATAACTTTTGTATGTCTCAACGTCATTGATGAAAACTCTTTGATTTTTGTGCCTCATCTCAATCTCCTTTAAATATTAGACTGCTCTATTCCAACGTTAGCACTGGTATCATTTATAACTGTTGTCCCTGTTTGACTTTGTTGCGCCTCAGGACTACCAGGTAGCGCACTATTATCTGCAGTATTAACTGCTGCATCCTCTTGGACCCTGCCTGTTTCAGACGCGCTTTGATAGTCTTGTGTATCGCGCACCAATCCAAATTTGTATGGAAAACCTGGAGCACGATGGCCGCCGCGCCAATTACCAGTTTGATGATCCCACCCAGCTGAAAAATCGTTAATAATCTCCATGTTAACAGTTAGCTTAATCACTTTAGGAATTAAGATGCGCTCACCCTCTCGTACAATATTATCAAAACCAGCTGATTTAATTAAACTTCCAGCTGTGTTTCCTCCACCTGCGGCCATGCCTGCTGGCACTGCGCCTATAAAACCTTCGCGGTGGTCGTGTGCGACGCGTACGCTTCTTATGACACAAAGAGCGCCGACACCTCCGGCCGCTGTTGACATGATTAGATTTGCATATCTTACCCTAAAGAGTGGAGAAGCGGAAACTGATGTTGCAGACAAACTATCTTTATAGGATGGATATAGCGAAGCTAATAGCCAACTTAAGTTATTTAGGTTGTCCAGACCCTTAGAGATAGAACTAGAGGGTATTGTAAATCCTAAATTCATAGTTCTTGAGTTGCCTTGCCATACATGATATCTGTCGTTTCTACCGAATGGCTGCTCAGACTTATATTGCACGTTATAGCTATCGCCTAAAGTTGACACATAAGCCAAAAACTGTATTATAGGTGGATTTTTTATATGAACTGGTATTATCTCCAACACTGCGCCGCTTTGTGCAGCGCTGCTATTAATAAAGTCACGTTTTTTAAACTTAACATTCTGAAACTTATTTTTAGCGCCGTCGTATCCTGCTATTTCTGATTGAAAAAATTTAGGCATTATATTTTATTCCTTTTTTATTAATTGGCAAAATCTGTTTCCATACCAATGGTTGGCCGGCCCTCTGCGCGGGCCTTCATTATTGCTTTAGTTCGGTTAACTGCGTCGACGCTAGCGCTTTCTTTAATTGACTGTATTGTTTTTCCATCTAATATAATATTAGATGTTATATCAGCTTGCAGTAATGAACCATTTTCAAGCGCTTCCGCAATACGAACTAATTGGTCCCCGGCGGGACCGCCTGTAGCGCCACGCATTCTTTCAGCTGCTAGCTCCATTAATCCGGGTGTCTCAACAGTACCGGGTGCACCCGCTGCAGGCTTAGGTATCGCCTCTAGGCCTACTGCCTGAGCTACTGTAGGTGCTACCTGGCCTGCTAAACCAACAGCTGTCAAGCCTAAAGCTTTACCAGCTGCTTCTGAAAAGTTGCCCTCTGCGAGTGCAGCTGCAGCATCCGTTGTTCCGCCAACCAATAATTCATAAGCTGCCACGGTGCTAATTGCAGAAGCTTCAGCGTCTTGTAACATTGTGTATATTTTATTGAAAGAGTTGCTCATAATATTTGAGCCCTCTACAGCCATCTTTCTAGTTCTGTTGACCCACTCAGAAAAACCTGCTTCAAGTTGTGAAAAGCTTCTAGTAGCTTGCTCAGTGGTAGTGAATGTGCCTTGAATCTGCTTTTGCATGTCTGCTGTTGATTTTGCAGTCGTATCAATATTTGCTGCTCTTACTTCATAATCGTCAGCGGCGCCTTCTCTCAACAAACGACCTGCCTCTTCGGCGTTGGTTAAACCAAGAGTGTTCATAATAGCCATTTTTTGATGCTTATTAGCTGTCTCAAAAGTAACGCCAGATCTTTCCATTGCATCTTGGATCATCAATATTTTCTCATCAGCGTCAGCCATGGCTAAATCAGTCATTGACAACAAGTTATCACCCATAACTGCATTAAACTTAGCAGCTGCTTCTGCGGCGCCCTTGAAAGTATCGAGGCCTGAGGCAATTGTACCGAGTCGCTCGACGCTGATACCCGTCGCTATAGACTGAGCCTCTAAGTTAGAAAACACGTTGATTGCTTCATCACCATACAAGCTCATTTGTGGAAACGTTGTGGAAAAATTATCAAATGCACGATTAGTAGAAATTTCCAAGCTGTCAGCAACTGAAACTAGCGATCTTGTTGACAAAACTGATGCTTCTGGTGTTAAGCCCAAGCCTTTATTAAACTTATCAATAATCCCGGTTGATGTATTGGCGCTGACATTAAGTTTTTCCAAACCAACGATGTTATTAGTTGTAAAAGCAGTTAAACCTTCGTTTGCGTCCATGAAAGATGGTCTAAATTCATTTACATTATTTAAAATTGCTGTTAAAACTGGACCTGTATCAGACGCGTTAGTGCCGATATCTTGCAAGCCGCCGCCTAAGTCTTGAAAAATCTTAACTTGCTCTGGATCTGCTATTCTAGAAAAATAGACTGGATCTGCAGCTGCTGACATTGTGGTGTTCCAATCGCCAATTAAGCCAGTTTGCTTAGCAATTGCTGCGCTTTGTTGGTCCATGGCAGGCAGGCCGGCTGCCATATCTTGTTGTAAACCTCTTACAAAATCTTCTCCAAAAGTGGCTGCGAGAAAAGCCATTTCAGCGTTTAACCCAGATATACCCTCTGAGAATCCAGTTGCTATGCCTGGTGCAACTTTAGCACCTAACTCAACTAGATTGTCCGTATCTTGTTCTTGCTGCTGCATCAACCTAAGACGATCTTCATTGACTTCGTTCATGCCTTGACGTTGTCTTCTGTAAAATTCTTCTGTTTTTTCTCTAGTGCCTTGAAGAGCAGCATCAATTTCAGCCTGATTGGCTGTATAGGCCTCTGCTTTAGCTTGGTTCTCAAGTACTTCGCGCTTGATAGACTGTATTTTTTGCTGATCTATCACGCCCTCTTGCTTCATCAGCTCTATTTTTCTCTGTTGAGAGGCTAAAAATTGTTGCTGTTGTTGGCTAGCAGCTTTAATTTGATTAAGTATAACAGCGTACTGAGCCAATTGTCTTTGTTGCTCAGGACCAAGCTCATCACCAAGAGCCTTAAGTTTCGTCAACTCAGCAGCAATTTGCTTTGCTATTTCAGCGACTTCTTCTGGTGTTCTCTGTGACATACAACAAAACCTCTCCTAGACTTAATAAATAGTCAACAAAAAGAAATTAAAAAGCACAACAAGCACTATAGCTTGCTATTATTGACAGCGTCAGCCTCTAGCTCAAATTGATGTTTTAATTTACCTATATACCATCTTCGAAGTCCAATAGGTAAGTTGTAAGCCTCTAAAAAACTAAAAATACCATGATATTGCAATATAAAAAATTCTTCATAGACAGTTTCCATGTACTGCTCATCTAGGCCAAAAAAATTCCGCAGAAAGCGGCACCTCCATTTCCTTTTGGTGAAAGCATCTTTTGCAGGTAAAATCCTCTTTAAGCTCCACCGATGGCACTAGTTTTGCATAAATATTACGCAAATATCTTGAATCTTTTGCTGGCATGTTGTCAATAAATTGTTCTACTTCTTTTCGGTCATAAGAGCCGTCGACAGACTCAATAAATGCAGAAAGAGCAGTAGTTATTCTTCTTTCATCGTTCTCAGAAGATAGTTTAGAAAATTCTCTTTCTGCGTGGCTATCTAATAATCTAAGACCAATCTTTAAATTTGTAACTGGAGGCCTAACTACTAGCAAGTTTGTAGAATAATCAATATTGACAGAATTTTCTTCCATAAAAGTTTCGTCAAAACAGTTTTGGTTTATAGTCGCCTTTTCTAGATCAAATAAAAGATCGTTTTTGGTGCCACAATTTGGACATGTAATTTTAGTTTCGTATATATTACCGTATCCTGAAATTCTAGCAGCCAACATGATAGCTGACCGGTCGCCAATAAATAAAGTAGAAGGATCTACCTCTGTAACCAGCAAACTTTCAAACAACCTGTCCAAAACTAATTTATTTTTAATTAAGGCCGTCGAAGCTAAAATATCTTCTTCTTTAGCCGTCATGTATCTTATTTCAACTGATGACTGACCATGTAAAGGGTGCCCCTCAGGGTAGAAGGCGCCTCTAGAAGGTAAATCAACAAATTCAGTTGGTACTTGATACGATAAGCTGGCACTACTTACGGGAGCTTTTGGAGTAGGAGTGGCATTTTGCCCGGGCCCGCTCAGGCGCCTTTGATTATTTCTCATTTAAGCCTCTTTTTTTAACCGTTGTAAACCAAACCGCCAGCAACAGACTGATAAGTAGCATAATCGTAGATGATTGTAGTGGAGATACTAACCAAATCTTCTGAGGCATACGTTAGTTTACCAAACATAACATTAGAAAGCCAAGCATTTTTTAAAGTCCACTCTTCAACAATTCTAGTATCGTCGACGGCGCCTTCCATGTCACCAGGATCAACGCCAACGGGCAATATAATCCCACCGCCGTCTAGTTGTTTAATTCTTACCTCGCCAAGCGCAGAGGTTGATTGAACTTTGGTAATACCGGTTAAAAGACTAAGATTAGACTCTGGGTTGACATATCCAGCGTTTAACAGCGCGTTGTAAAACTTTGAACCAACATTTGGATCGATAGCATCCACAAATTCCATTTTAGTTGGCTGCCACTTTACCTTGCCTGGAAATTTAAAATCATGATTTAAAACACTGTGAGTGGATTCTTTAATTTGATAGCTCGGCTTGTCGCATGTCTTAACCATAAAAGATAGATTAGACAGCTCTGTAAAAGTAACTATAAACCTAAATTGTCTCTTAGGTTGAAAACCTCCAGGTCCTGAATTTCCAAAAAATGCCATTTATTTAGTCTCCTAATTCTCTTATAAATAGTTCGTCTTAAAATTAATCGTCAAAAGAAGCCCCGCTTCTCGTGATAATAAAGTCAAGTGCAATAAACTCAATTGCTCTTGCAGGCTTGAGGAAGATCTTCGCATACATAATATTTCTATCCACCAAATCAGGGGTGGTTGTATCTTCATCTAGCACAACCTTAAAGTCTGTCAAACCTAAGCCAGCTTGCACGCCTTCCAGGAAAGGCACAACTTGTCCAGTAAATCTATCCCAAGTTTGCTGTACATTTTGATCAAAAAGAACTCTAGAAGCGATTCTTGAGATTTCTTTCTTTAAGAAGATTAGCAATCTTCGTACGTTAATTCGATCAAGCGCTGACTGAGTAACTTGTAGCGTCTTCTGGCCAAAAATAACGATTCCTTCAGCGGGGAAAGAGGCAATTGGGTTGATGTTAGCATCGTAGAGTGTATCTCTATCAGCTGAAGTTATCCTCTCTCTAACACCGATCACTGGAAGACCAGCTGAGCCCTCGCTAAGTCCGCCGCGTGTAAAGCCAGCTGGTGCAAACCAGACAGCCGATTTACGCTGTGAGCTTGAGAAAGTGCCTAGTGCAACAACAGAAGGCGGTACGTAAAGTACAGAATCATTAATGGTGTCTCTAATTCTAACAAACGGGTAGAAAGTACAGCCGTAGCTTGAATTAATATTTAAACCTTGTAGGTTTGTAACCACACTTGAAACTGAGCCAGCTTTTGCAGCATCAGTCGGTAGTAAAGCATGCTCATGAGGCGGCTCATAGTTGCCCTCTAGGTCAATAACTGCCATGGCATCGCCTCGTTCTTCACAATTCTCAACCATTGCAACGTTGAGTGTCGAGTTGGTAACACCAGGTATGGCTGAAACATCATATTCGATAAATTCCTTATCAGAAGCTATGTCTAAGGCCTTTTTAATACTGTAGAAAGCATAATTTGATTTTTCTGATCCACCACTCAAAACTCTGTTTGCTAGCGGATCTTGCTCAGTAATATCAAATCCATCGAATCCACCAAACATTGGAGATGTAAATTTGTTAAATCCTTTGTCTAAAATTCCGCTCACCGAACCAGACTTGGAAGTCCAAGACTGCTGATTAGCTCTAGAACCGGATATCCAAAGTGAGTGATCAGCATCAGATAAAGATTCAGAGACATCGTCTAAAGTAAATACCCAAGACCATTGGCTCTCCGCGGAAACAATTGCATGTGGATCATGGCCTGCAGGTGAAGACCTCAAAAGATCTAAATTCGTCTCATCAAAGCGCTTGGTATCTTTGATACTGGGCTGATAGCCAAAGTATGCTTTTGTTGGTAATACCAATGAACCCTCGGAAGAAGAAACTCGCAACCTAGCAGTTGGAAATTCAAAGCTAGCTGTGATATGGTCCTGTGTGTATACCATGGTGCCGGCTACCCAATCCTGTAAGCTTTGGCCACTTCCAGTCAGAAGCGCAGTTGGCAATGATCCGCTGCCTAATGCATAAGGTGAGTCAGTTTGAGACCCACTGGCTAGGCTCCATGTTTTTGGTACGGACGGGCCGTATACACCAAATGGATGAAGGCCTCTTGCTTCGCCTGAGTCAACAACAGGCGAAGTTTCAACTCTTATGTATTTTGATCTATTCTCATACTCGCCTAAATCAGTTATAGTTTTGTTCGTAGTGTTGTAGCCGTAATTTCGATCACCAATTAATCGTTTAATAAAGTTAGCAGATTTTGGATTTAAGTTAACATTTGAAAAACGCTCCAAAATCTCTGGACGGTTATCATTGTCAGAAGCCTTACGAACAACAATGCTAAAGTTACCATAATCATTAAAGTTATCAGTTGGTGCTTTAATAGCCTCAATGGAGACTTTCACGTCTCTGTTCGAAGATGCGCCGCAGCCAGGATCTTGAGTTGCCCCAGCCCCGCCCAAAGCATGAAGCTTGAACAATCTCTCAGTGTGCTGTGTTGGGTCGAAACCTGCGTAAGTGTCGCCTCGTGTGTCCTGTGATATAAACCAGCCAGTTGCCGCAGCCCGGGCATTCTGGCGCCGATCGTGCCAATTTAAATTAGAATCACTGTAGGTTCCAGCAGAAGGTGAATTTAACTGCAATATTACACCCAGCATATTTGTTTTTTGTGGTGACGATCCAGTAACTTTTAATTTGGGATTTTCTGAATCGAAAAGAGCAGATTCGTAGGTCTCGCCTAGCCAATATTTTTCTACAGTCGTCCCACCGCCAGTGTATACAACCTCACTATTAGTCTTTGTTGGATCAGTGTTAAAGACGCGTCTTGCAAAAAGCTTAGAGTCTCTGTTAAAATTAAAAGTAGTCGTTTTGAGTTCATTCTCGGTAGCACCTATAACTTTTGCCGTAAACTGCGGCCCAGACGTTGCTGTGCCAGAGCTTTTAATCAAAACACCTGCACCCTGTCGAGCAGCTCCGTCCCTAGCTGTACCGGTAAGCACTACGCCGCCATTTTGCACATACCAAACAGCAGCCAATGTACCTGTTACAGGATAATGTGCTCCGCCGTAAAGAACATTGCTAGCACCAGGAGCACCGGTGCCCATTGTAACTTGAATGTCATTTCCGACCGGGCCCGTAGTTGTTGCAGTTAGCTTAACTTGAGTGCTGCTAAGAAGTGATGCGGTGACACCGGCGATACCTGTATTGACTCCAGAGTTTGCTGCAGCAAAGTTGTGCTTGTATTGCCCGTTGCCCGTTCCAAAGTTACCGTTGATAGCGTCGACAACCGTTTCTGCAACGGTGCCAGCAGAGGGAGTAGAGCTTACTCCAACAGCTATAACTGTAGAAGTCGTCGATGAAGCGCCTGTCGCGTCCGCACCAGTTAACCTAACTGTCATTGCAGTTCCAGAGCCTCCAGCATTGCTAGGCACCAGCACCGTAAAATCGTCACTAGCGCCGTAGCCGGAAAATTGAATTGTGCCGGCTAATGTAGAGGCAGCGGTACTACCATAAGCGTCTGGATCAGGCATGACAAATAAGCCATATGCTCCGCCGGCTGACTTGAGCGCGGTATTTGGGGTGTTGTCTGTTATCCATCCAGCTAAACCAGGAGCAGTTGAGCTAGCATCAGAGGGATTTTGGCCCAATACGCGGTATACTGTACAAGGGGAGTTATTTCTCAACCAAGCTTGCACCGCATATGCTGCGTATGTAGGCGCTGTTAGAGCACCATGCCTCCATACTTCAGTCGCTGGGCTACCGTCTGATGGGTTTCCAAAGATTGAGACAAATTCACGAAAAGAATTGACCCGTACAGGCCTGTGGGCTGGTCCTTTTTCAAAGCGCCCAATCACTAAAGGCCCCATACGCTCTGGAAGTGCTGGAATGCCTGATTCATCTATCTCATCAATAAAAATACCGGGCGATACAAACTTAAATTTATCTACTGACATGTCATTGCTCCTCAATTAGACAGTTCTTAAAAATATACGAACTTTTTCTTTAATAAATAGTCACACCTAGCTACAAAACCCTTTAAAATCTAAATTCACCGTCCTCTCCGTCAACCAAAACTCTCTCGCGAGCAAATCTGATCTGCACAGGATTCTCTCGACGAACAACTCTGGGCTGTTTTTGGTTCTTGCCATCTCCAATTAAATAGCCGAAAACATTAATGGTAATCGCTGTTTCATACTTTCTTTCATTAACCTGATAGTTTGAAATATTATTAGAAGCCGCGTAATTTTCCTGTATAAACGCTTCGTATCTATTTAAATTGTGCTGTATCATAACTCTTTTGTGTCCATTAGAGACTCTTATGAAAGGTGTCATCAAATCATTCATCTGTTCTTGGTACTCTGTTCTAAGCGTTAATCCGTACTCAACATCAACATAAATTGGTATTGGAATCGTTATGGTCTCATAGACAATTTTTTCATTCTTCTTAAAACGATGTAAAGGAAAATTTAGCTGTTTTTTTCTACGTAAAGCGTCTGCATTAGCAAAGTTACTTGTTTTTTCTTGCTGTATTACTTTATTTATGGTTAAATAGCCGCCCTTGAGATCGCCAATTGGGTCAACAGTTGCGTATGGAATAGATCTGGACTTTTCACTTTTTTTAACTGCTTTTCGCTCGACAGATATTACAGGCAAAACAACCTGGCCCGTAGCGTCACGCTCGACGTTACTAGTTTTTATATTTTGTGAGCGCTCAGAGCCTGACCATATAACAGGAACTTTTCGAAAACCTTTGTTAGTTCGTGTTTGTATTGCCAAAGTATCATTTAAAAAATTATACAATGCAAAATCTATATCTTCTAATTCAGACTTATAAAACAATACATCGCGTGAAGTTTTCTCTTCATTTCTTGTTTTTTTAGGTGCCATCGAAATATCCCTCTCTTGTCTTAATACACTGTGCTGCAACTTCTATACGACGATCCGCTTGGCCAAATATTTCTTTGGGCTCTTTTAAGCTTACAATTTCATAAAAGTTTTTTCCATAAGCGACAAAATCGCCCTCACGCACAAACAAGTTTTGATCTTCTGTTAATCTTCTCTTGTGAAAATGCACCGTTAGCTTTATTGCTTTATCAACTCCAAATTTATCCGTTGCTGTCTCCTCACCATTAAATTCAACTAAAGCATGTACTCTCACAGGTGGAAGAAAGGTTTTTACAACTGCTTCATTATATAAATTATGATAATCTGTATGATCTAAGTCTATAGCATAATAAACAATTGTCTGGCCTACAACACGCTCTATTAATTCATCATTAACTTGTTTTACAAGATCTCGCTCTTTTTTACCAACAAAAAGAGGAGGTGGAGGCGATGAAGGTTGTGACCATTTGTTTTTTTCTTGTGCCATTTAATTTACCCTACATAAATGTACATGGGAATAGTTTTTCCCGTGTTCAGAGTGTTTTCTGTTATAGTTTTTTGTATCTCTGTCATTTTCTGATAAGTCAATTCGTCAAGCACTTTCTGCAGATCCTCTCTAAGCGCTTTTTGCTCATTTTGACCCTCGGTGACCAGCTCCTTACCGTTTAAATTAACATTATTACCTGGTATTGGAATTGTCCCAAACTTAGAGCGAATATGGCCAAGTGTCTCTTTAGACAAAGCCAGCGCAAACCTGCGGATCCACTGTTTGCCAATTGAGTTTATATTCTTATAAGGTATATTTGCTAATGGCAAAGTATTCATATTGTTAACGCCCCCCACACGATCTGATCTGTCCTCTTGATCATCCCAGGGCTCTGGATCAATTGAGAACTCAAACCATATTTTTGTAGGCCCAACTGAAGTTGGCAAGGGGTTAATTCTTAATTTATTATTTTTAATTTGATAGGAATAATGTGAATTTCTCGTATAGATAGCGTCCTCATATGCCATGGCTTGGGCTTTGTTTTGCCATGGAGGAATTATCTCAAATGATGAATCATCTGCGTACATTCCGTAGGTTGATAAGTTACCTACGGTGTTTAAACCACCATAATACCCATAAAATCTCCACATCGCATGAGGAGTCTTATAATAGACTCTTCTAATTATAATTCTTTTGTCGCCAACCTTATTGTAGTAAGGCATACTGCTATCACTAGTGGCAGAGCTAGAAATAATACTCTGCAAATCATAATCTTGTGTTTGTGTAACAGTGTCGACAGAACCAGAATATATTGGTACCGTGCCACCTAGACCCGTCTCACCAATACTTGAGTCCATTACTTTTTTAGCATAACCTAAAATATATTTTGGGTATTTCAGTTCTACGTTAGAATTACTCAAAGAATCAGTTCTCTGACCATCAGAATCAAAAGTTCCAGTAACAGCACCTAGAGAACTATGGAGTATATTTTTTGACTGATGTACATTAACAATGAAAGAATATTCTAAAGTTGCCTCTTCATAAGCAGCGTAGATGTTGCCAACTGTTAACTCAATGTCTAATACATCGCCGCCTAATTTTTTGTAAGTATATGCTACCTGATCAGCAGCGCCTGTCATAAAATTAGCGTCGGCTAAGTCACCGCCAGAAGCTACGTATATACCAAAAGGATAATGACTGGTGTTTTCAGATCCATCGGCTCCCGTGCCTAGCGTGCCTGTAACTGGCAATACAACAGCTGAAGTTTGTGCTCTGGGCGTTAAAGTGGGTGTTGCCATTCATCTGGTCTCCTATCAGTATAATTAGTTAGAAGAGAACGTTTTGTCCTGAAGACATTGGGGTATATAAAACAAAACCCCGCCATGATAACTCAGGACGGGGTTTTTTCTCACCAATTTTATTATTTTACTCTTCTTTCTTCTTTTTTGCAGGAGCTTTTTTAGGAGCAGCTTTTGCTTTTTTAGGAGCAGCCTTGGCAGCTACTGCTTTTTTTTCACGCTCAGCTTTTCTCTCCTCTATCTTTCTGATATCATTTATAATTCCCATGATAATCTCCTAGACTTCCCAAGCGACGCGAATGTAATTAACTTGAATATTGTTAGTCGCACCGGTTGTCTCTTGGAAAAGAATTGGCCTTAAGGAACTATCATCTGGAATATTTGAGCTGATAGTTTTAACTAAAGTCATATCTCCAGGTTCAGTACCAGATGCAGCCTGAGAATGATAAAGTTTAACTACCGAACCATCCCAGTGAAGAGCCATATTCAGGACATCATTATCAGCAGCATAAGTCAAGGCAGTCGGAAAAGCTGCAGCGATCGTCCCATCACCATTTTTGTTGTGTGCATACTGAATTGCATCAACGTTATGCGCAGGCTTGACAAATCCAATTCTGTCGGTGCCGCCACCGGCAGCTTCAAGGTGAATCGAGTCGACGGTAATAGCATTCTCCGTAACACCGAAAAAGAATTCAGCGTCGTCATGATTTGCGACCTTAATAGAAGCTTCCATCCACCATCTTTTTGTGCTTGATGCGCAGCTAATCGGCGCAGCATCAAGGCCGATTGCTGTTTGATTTCCTGCAGAGTTGCCACCAGCTAGCTGAATAGAGCCATCTGTAAAATCACTATCACTATTAATAGCAGTGACCGCGCCAGAGTTGGCATCGTCAAAAAGCCAGATACCAGTTGTTGCGTTATCAGCAACCGGAAGCAAATCAACCACGCCGCCTGCGTGCATTTGTCCCATACATGCGACTTTTAAATTACGGCGCAAGCCAGGCACCATCGGAGGGCGGACATACCCCCACTCATCGTTTTTACTACGAGGTACTTCCATAAGGCTATCAAGCCTCCTACGTCCTAATCTTCGACTTCCCATTTTTTGTTTCTCCTTTTTTAAGTTATCGATAACTTGATTTTAATCACGAAACATAGCCAGCCACCTCGGCTATGAATCTTCAAGGGTCAGTGGCCCCGACCCGGGAGAATAATTTCAAGTTGTATTATAAATAGTTGATTTAAAAGTCAAAATCTCAAAAATTAGCAGCGATATTTTTTTGAGTATTCTGATTTTTTAAAGGTTAAAAGTTTTGTGACTTTTATTCAGACTCTTCCTCTTCAACTGTCTCCTCTGAATCTGATACTTCTTCAGATGATTCTGGGTTAAGGGCAGATAACAAGCCAATTGCTTCTGCTAATAAACCAGCTTCTTCAAGACTAAAAGCTCCTCTTTTCTGAGCTAGCTGCGCAGCTTGAACCAATAAATCGACAGCTTGTCCCGGTGTTTCAACTCTTTGTGACATTTTATTCTCCTTCTAATATGTCGGTGTCACCATTATATAGGCATAAGATATTAATGTTAAATTTTTTTTAAAAAAAACCCCGCCAAGGAAAACCCAAGGCGGGGCATAATTTAATCAACCTTTATTGGTGATTAGCTAGAGCCTTCCTCACCGAGGAGGCCGCGGACAACAACAAGACCATACATATCAGGTCGGACCATCTTCTTGGCGTATCGAGTCATGACTCCCTTACGGGGCACGAAATCCTCGGTACCGAAGATCGTCGGAGTGACCTGGAGAGGCACATATGGAGCGTAAACATAGCCACTTTCAAGGAAGCTTCCGCCGCGTCGTCCAACGAGAACGAGATTACGGGGGAAGTAGGGATCGACATATACGTCCCACTTCTTGGAAAGTGAACCAACGTTGACAGCGCCAACAGAGCCCTTGTCAGAATCATGAGTAATGCTCGCACGGAAACCAGCAGTAAACTCAAGGATATTAGCAACTTCAGGTGACGTCACCAAGAAGTTAGCTCCACCGCGAAGAGTTTTTCTGTGAATCTGAGCTGAAACATCATTAATGGTTTCAACAAGAGTCTCATACCACTCGCTAACCGTACCGGTGAAGTCCGGAGCAGCGGCAGCTGCACCAAGCTCGGAACCAGTGTTACGGCTAACAAACAAACCAGGCGAACGTGACCAGTAGAAAGTACTAGCAGTGGCGCCTTCGATGAGGTCCTTAACAATCTCACGATCGATCTCAAGAGCAATCTGCTCGGAGAGAATCTGAGTAAGCTCAACCTCGGCGTCGAGGTTGTGGTAAGCGTTGAGGTCCTGACCAAGTTCAGGGGTCCACTTAGCTTTGAGCTTCTTCGTCATCGCGGTAACAGCAATGCTGTCGACCTTGATGTCAATCTCAGGAATCTCATCTTTTGCAGCAGCTGAAGCGCGATTTGTATCCACTCCGGCAGTTGCACCAGCTTCTTCAAGGCCCCAGTTATCAGTTCCCTTAATCGCGCCGAGAGCATCAGCAGTCGTAAATGCGTCGATCATTGGGTAGGTCAAAAGTAGAGCTGCCGCGTCGATGTCGCCGGCAGTAAGAGCTGAACCCTGCACGTAGAAAGTAATACCGCAGTTGTTTTTACCATGGTAAAGATTCTCTAAAGTCACACCATTGGAGGCCTTTGTGCCCAGGTGGGTTAACCTACGAAGAATCTTTGCTCCGGTACCAGGAACAGGCGTACCATCAGCCTCAGTAAGATTGAAAGCACCCATGTTTCTGAAGTTCATTTTAGCAGCCTCAGCAGCAGTAACATGAACAACAACTTCACAAATTTCATCAGTAGCCGTGCCTCCTAGGACATCGGGGTCATGACGAATAGCGTTTTTCTGTGCCTCGGTCAAGTTCTGAACCTGAACCTCAGAGCCTGCAAACGCCGTAAAGCTAGTGTGCGTAGAGCTGAAAGCAGGCGCAGTAGCAATTGTCGCGAAGGTTGTACGAGCACTAGAATCAGCAGCAAGCGCAAGAGCACCAGTCACGTGTGAGTAAGCGTTGGAAAGGTCATAGAAACCGCCGCCTTCTTCAGTGATGTCGGAAACACCACCAGTCAGCTGGCTACCAACAACTCCGCCACCATATAGCGAGTCGCTCTGATCAATACCGAGACGAGCTGCGGTTTGGTCACTGTACTGGAAATCCAGGAAGAAAATGAGACCGGACGGCAAGCTCATTGGCTGAACCGACACGAGATCATTTGCAAGTAGTCCACCGAATACACGACGGACAATCGGGAACGCTACGGAAGCGAATCCCTCAACATCACCAGCTGCCATAGATGAAGCCTCTTTAAGAAGCTGAGCAGCCTGATTTTCTAATAGACGGGCCATGCCCTGTCTTGAGCTATCGTCTTCAAGACCCTCAAGAAGTCCGGTGCGTTCCCACTTCTCTAATAGAGCAGCACCTTCTCTCTGGAGGCTTCTTTGTGCGATGCCTTCAGTTAGCTTTTTTAATACAGACATTTTTTTAATCTCCTTTATAGTTTATAATCTGTTTAACCTTGCTAGGATTTTATTCCTGCAAGAGATTTCCAACGATCATACGTTGGACTACTTTCTTTTTGCCTGACAGGCTCTCTTCTCCTGTTAGACAAAATCATTGAAGAGGATTTTTCGACTGCTTCGCCTAGTGATTCCGGCCGCTTTTTACGAGAGGTGCTGCCCACTGTGCCTTCAAGGGTCTCAAATATTACTTTTGCTTCTTCAATTGTACTAGCACTAGACAGACTTTCGACAAGTTTTTTCTTTTGCCGCTCATTCATGGAGTTGCTGTTTAATACTTTGTTCTGATAAAGTAGTTTAGCATTTGCTAAATTAACCTCATCAAGTTTTTCTTTTAATTGTAGTACAGCTTGACTAAATCTAGCCGCTTGTTTATGCGACTCCTCAATAACTGTTCTAAATTGTGTGTTTTGTGTTGTTAAGTGCTCGTTAACACTTTGCAGCTTTTTCACTGCATTGTTAATCTCTGCTCTGTGCTCTCTTCTAACAGAATCTTGCTCTAGGGCTAATAATTCTTCTTCTGCCAGTCTGACGGTTGATTCTGGCAGGCCGGCCCAGCCTCCTTTACGAGTAGCCAGGGGATCAATATCAACTATTAATGCTTCTTGAATTGCTTCCTCCAGGGTTGCCTCAAAATCTGCCTCATCAAGAACAATTTCTTCATCCATCACATCACCCTCTTCCAAACTATACTCTTCCAAGCCATACCCTTCTGTGAAAGACGCTTCGGGAGCGCCTAAACCAGGTACATTGGGATCTTCCCCGACCATTTCCTCCAGATCAACTTTGTCCATCTCAAGAAGCACATTTTCTTGTATTTCTGGGTCGTCAATAAAGTCGCCGCCGAAGCGCATTGTTTCACTTAGTTTTGTGACCTCTTTCATTAATTGTTCCAAAGGAATCTCGACTTCTTCATCTAAATCTTCTGTGGTGACTGCAAGAGGAATATGCTCCATTACTTTTGGAGGCTCTCCAGTTTCGCCCTCTTCAGCAGGATTAGGCCCAGCGCCCATAGCAGCTGCTGGGTCTTCTTGCTCAAGCAAGGATGAAACAGCATTTTTAATTTGATTTGAATACTTTTCTAAAACTAAATTTTCAGCATTTCTAACTGCAGCCTCTTTTAAAGCAGCGGCATCAATTATCGCTTTTTCTAACATGTCAGACATTTAATCTCTCCTAGAAACAATAGGTCATAGTAAATAGTAGGTAGAAGCTTTAAATGACTGTTTTTTGAAAACGTAGCTTTGTCCACTCAACCACTCCTAAGATGTTATAGTGTAAGCAGGGCCATCGGGAACAATTTGTACCGCCTCGCTGCTGCTGGCGGCGTTTGTAACTCGAAACAAGAAATTACGTGCTTGGCCAGGTGTAAGTGTATAGGTGGTTGCCGCTTGTCCCTGAGGATCGGTGACACCAGTTCCAAGATCTAGAACAATATTATTAGCGCCGTCGCCTCCACCTGTGTCGAAATCAAAATTACAATATTTAAAAGTGAATATCTGGTTGTTAACACATCCTGGAATTGCAGCAACTATTTGAGCTGCAGTTGGTGTGATATCGGTACGCGTGCCTGATAGGGCACCGTTCGTACCCCGGGCGAGAGCTGCATAAATCAATTGTGCGACAGTTATGGTGTGATTACCATCGGTGTTGACTTGATTGAGAACTTGCGTTGTTATAATTGGGCCGTTCGCGCGTATGGCAAGAGCCGGCCAAGCTGAGTCTTGCTGAATGTCTAGAGGAACAGTCTTGGTAGCAGATCCATTGTCATTAACAATTTTAACTATTTGTTGAAGATTGGTTGATGTGCCGTCATATTCTGCATAAATCAAGTTACCGCCATTTAAACTATTATTCGTACATGTCAAGTTTATTACTTTACCACTCGTAAGAGCGTCGGCCGATACATCAATAGCGGTACCAGTTGTCAGTGCATCACCGTTAAGTTCTAAGATTATACCATCTGTTTGCTCAGAGTCAATTCTAAAGGCTCTTGCTGCGGTACCGTCTGTTCCATCAAAATCAATATCCAAGCCAACAATTGCGTTAGAATCAGATGCATTTGAAGCATCTTTAGTAATCTTAACGATTGTGTAATCATCTGTTGAAGTACCTGAGCCATTGATATCCAAAAGGACAGCGCCATTCAAGTTGTTGCTTGTGCTAGCTAGGGAGATACCCTTACCAGTAGTAAGGCCATCTGCTGAAATATTTATAACATTCGAACTAGTTAATGCGTCAGCTGTAATATCAACAACGTTTGCATCTTCATTCCCGGCGTCAATGTCAAGCGCAATTGCGTCTGGGTCGTCATTGTCAATCAACAAAGCCGGCGCGCCTGAGTCTGAATCGTTTTCAATCTCAACTCCGTCACCATCAAGTTTAATGGCGCCGTCAATAGTGAATGTAAGATCAGCCGCATGCCCGCCGTCATCAACAGTGGTGATAGTAGTGGCGCCAGCAGCACCGACTTGAATTTTGAATAAATCATCTGCGTCTGCGGAACTTTGTATTGTTAAATCATCGCCACCATCAGCGCACTTAAGCACAAGGCCAAGATTGTTGTCGCCGCCTGTTGCAGTAATCTCCATGCCAGTGGCGGTACCGGCACCATTCGTGCCAGCAGTTGCAGTAATAATAGCACCTGTAACAGCTGCAGTTCCTGCATCTGCATCATGTGTCAGGGTCGGGGTGATACTGGCACCAATCATTGTGTTAGTGCCGTTGGTCGCAGAAGTGTTGTCCATATCCAAAAACAAGCCATAAATTGTATTATTGGACGTTGTATTGCCTGTCTTGTCAAAGTTTATGTCCAAAGCTTTTATGGTTGCCGCGCTTGTATCAGTGTAAGTATGTGTAATTACAACACCATCTGCGTCGGCGGCGCCGGGATCAATAGTCGCTTTACCATCTAGATTAAAACCGCCAACACATTTGATGGCGTCGGTAGCATCACCAGTGACAATAAGTGAGTCAGCTGACATGTCCCAATGTATATGATTGCCTGCTGACTCTCCATAGAACTTAAAGTCAATACCATGATTATCTGCGCCACCGATAAGAATACCCTCAGTTTCACCATCGTGATCCCATGTAATTCCTACATGTGCCGCTGTAGCAGAATGCAATACAAGATCTGCGCCGTCGCCGCTGGTACCGACGTTAAGTGTGGATCCATCAAAAGTAAGTTGGGCTTCGCCGTTTAGAGCGTCCGAAGAGCTAAACGTTGCTATTCGATCATCTGAACCATTTGCGACAGCAGAAACTGCACCGCCGCCGCCACTGGCCCAAGAAGGTATACCGCTGGCTAACTTAAGGACTTGGCCATCCGATCCTTTTGCCAATCTTACATACTTAGTGCCATTATAATATAAAATGTCACCAGATGCATCTGAGCCGACAGCAAAGCCACCTGCAAAAGTAACCAACTGTGCTTCACTGATCGTAAGGGCTGTTTGGAGCCCAGAATCATTATTAGTTTTAAGAATCAGCTGGCCTTTTTCATCGTCGGATGAACCAACATGGCTAACTTCAATCTGACCTAATGCGTTATTACCATGATCCTCAAATATAATCTTGGTTTCACACCCTCCAGCAGAGTTCTCAGAAGTGCTGTTCTGCAAAGTTAGATAAGCATCGGCGCCTTTAAGCTGAAGTAGGGTGCCTGGAGCTGAATCGCCAATACCAACATTGCCATCAGTATGAATTCGCATGCGTTCTGCAGGGGTGGCAGCTGCTGTACCACTTGATCCTGCTACGGCAGTCTTGAATTGTATTGATGAAGTGCCAGTGCCTGTAGCTGCTCCAGATGATAATACTAGATCTCCGCCAGTCCTATTTGCTGTGCCGGAACCAGCTGTTACACCGCCTGAAGTAATTGTCAGACTCTTGCCTGCTGTTCCTGCAGCCGTAGCAGTAACGCCAAGTGTTGCGTTCTGGCCGTTTCCATAAGTGACGTCTCCGCCAGAGACAGTTAGGTCACCAGTTAATGTAACATCATTTGGTAGACCAATTGTGACAGTGGTGCCGGTGGCCGAGGTGTTAACCTCATTGCTTGTGCCGACTATTGATAAAGTCTCGCTGTTGAGATCAATATCAATCGTTCCTGAATCTGCAGTAACATCCAGATCTTCAGCTGTGATTAGAGCTTCAATCTTATCTTGAATAGCAGCAGATGTCATTAGGCTTGTGTTATTATCCGCAAAGGATTCTCCAGACGTTTGTATAGCTGTCACACCGACACTGTCAAAAGTTAAAGTACCGCCACTAATAGTGACGGCGCCGGCGAAGGTTGCTAGTTTATTGCTGTCTAGCCTTAATACTTCGGATTGTGAGGCGTCAGCATCGGTTGTGTACATAACCAAGGCTGCCCCATTTTCACTTGCGCTCCAGCCGGCATCACAGATTGCTTCAATTCTTGCACCAACGGTGATTGTACCTGATCCGTCTTCTGCGCCGGCAAACTCAATAACACCTAAGCGATCGTCATCGGCCATCGCGGCGGTGTCGTCGGAGGCTAGCCTTATAAAGCCACCTGATGAGCCTCCGCTGGCAGATCGATCAGTTATTGTAAGTTCCGGATCGGTGCCGGCAGACTCCATTTTGATATCCCCAGTAAAAGTAGCCAAGCCATCGTCGTCAATTGTAAGTCTTACGGTGGGCACATGGTTGTCAGCATCATGTGTCGTCGCAAAAACAATTTTCGATGGAACTGCACCTTCTCTGGCAACTGCATCGCCGGCAAACTGAATATAAGCAGCTAATTTTGCTTCGTCACTAGATCCATCACCGTCATTCGTGACTCCCCAAGCAGCGATCTCGCCAATAACCTCTCCTGCGGCTGTGTGACTGCCAGCCCCAAAAGTATTAATAGTGTCATTTGCTACTTTTTGAAATAATAGGCGGCCAGCTCCGCTGGCTCCATCGGTAGCATCTGACCAGCTGCTAATTTCAATTGTTGGACGAGATGCATCGCTGCTGGATTCTGTGTTAGAAACCTCCAACATATAGCTCGGGTAGGGGTTGCCAATACCAACGAGACCTGTGTCTAAAATTCGCATGCGCTCGGCAATAGTTTCCCCATTGGTTGTAGAAAAGCTTAAATATGCGTCATTTTCATTACCATCCCATGTTTGGGCTGCATGTGCTGAGATTCTTGCTCCTTCACTAATTGTGTTCGAGCTATCTTCAGAAGCACGGAAAGAAATGGCCCCTATATTATGAGTTGAAGTAATTGGAGCGTTGTCGTCTTGGACTAATATCAGGTAAGCGCCGTTGGCCGAGGAGGTGCCAGAGCCGCTGGTGTTTTTAACAGTCAAATCTCCAGCACTATATGTTAATGTAGACTCCGAAGTAACCGTACCATCGCCATCGTCTGTAAGAAGTTGATTTGCTGCCCCGTCGACGCCAACGGGATGCAAATCAGAAACAGAAAGTACGCCGCTGCTGGCGCTAAGACCAGTCGCAGAGGCAGTGCCGGCGATTGCAGTAACCAAATCAGAGACTGATTCAGCTTTTGGTACGCCCGTGGCGCTGCCATCCAAGATTACTAAATGATCATCAGCTACAGCAACAGCTGCAGCTGCAAGGTTAAGTTTGGTCACCTGGCCAGAGCTATTTACTACTATTGCTGTGTTTGTTCCATGGGCAGAGCCATGGCCAATTTCGAGCGTATTGTCTCCGTCATCAAGTCCGATTCGATAGTCTTGTTCGTTTCCGTCGAACACCAGCATTGTATCTTCTGCGCCAGCGTCACCGATGGTAAGCTTAGGGCTTGCTCCAGCTAATATAACTTCTCCGTCACCAGATGTTATAGTTAAGCCACCGTCTGAAGCAACTGCCAAAGTAGAAGCGTTACTTCCGTCATATGAAAGCTTAAGTTGCGTGCTAGCGCCATATACTTCAAGTAAAGAATCCGGGTCGGAGACACCAATACCAACGTAGCCATCTTCGTCAATAACCATTTTTGTAGTTGCTGCCTCGCTCTTCCCAGTTTGGAAGACCAAAGCAGTTGAATTGACAGTATCTGAAAACGTGGCTTGTGCTATTGCTGCAATGGACGCCCCAATTTCATCTGAATCCGTACCAGTATCAAGAGGCGCGTAGAAATTAATACGTCCTAAGACATCATTTGCTACGACCGTAGGCTCTTTTGTTGCAAGCGTCAATACCGCGCCTGTTGTAGTAAGCCCACTCCTTATTTCAAGATCTGATATGGGGTCGACTGTTCCGATACCAATTTTGCCGGTAGAGCGTACAGTTAAATGTGTATCTGTAGCAGTAGAACTACCGTGAAGATTAAAAACACCACCTTGTGTATTCATCCCTCCAACGATGGAACCGTCTCTTCTAACTGATACGTGGCCGTGGCTATTGGCTGATGTTCCTCCAACAATATTTCCAACAACATCTAACTTGTATGCTGGAGTTGCGGATCCGATGCCGACTCTATCATTTGTGTAGTTGTATACAAAATTGCTTGATCCGCTATGAACATTGTTTTTAGCAAAAATTACATGCTTATCATTTTCATAGCCCATATGAAAAGAAGAGGAACTTAAGCTACCAAGTACTATAGAACCGATAGTATCTTCAAAAGATAATTTCACCCAAGTGCCAGCGGCTCCCGCTGAACCAGAATAAATAACCCAATCATTATAATTCCAACTAGTGTAGCCCTCGACGTTGTGTGTGCCAGAGCTAGTAACTTGCCAATAATCACCGGCGGCTGCGGTTAACGGATATGTTACATCTGCAGAATAACCGCTAGCTCTGGTGCTACTACCTGTCTGAAAAAGACCTGCCAAAGGACCACCGTATTCACCATCGACGCCGGATCCGGTGCCAAAGTTTTTAGTAGCATCCCAATAGCCTCTAAACCTAGCGGCGCCTAAAAAGGCAATACTTCCTGTTGCTATGGCATCATATTGTGTTGGCATTCACTAGTTCTCCCCTTAGGTCTCAGCCATGCCAGAAACGAAGTACTTCGTTATTGAATCAGTTGCTAGCACGCAAATAACATCAACAAAATCCCCAGCAATAGCTTTATTATCAACAAAAGTAACCACATTACTACCAACAGTAATACCCTGAGCCGCATTAGCGTCTCCTGTACAGGACGCTATTCTTCCTATTATTAAATCATTAGAAGTATCGCCACGAACTATAGTTATATTATTACTTCCAGTGCCTGCGTTGTTAATAGCAAATCGACAGTGCCAACCAATGAGCTGCGCAGCTTCGGCAGCATTGGTGGCAGTAGGCAAGGTGACAGCGAAATTACCTTGATTTAAAGTTACAATGCCCCCACTGTAAATTACCGCGTTGTTTACATTAGATAGATCTAAAGCGCTATCTCTGCCTATGACAGCATATTTAAAGTGAGCAAAGCCTCCAGAACCGCCTCCGTCTAGAGAAAAAGCGTTGGCGACGCCATCATATTGTTTAAAACACAATAAAGCAGCGTTATCATTTACATTGTGTGTGAATACAGCCTGCGTGGCAACGGTATCTGTGTCCAATGTCACTATAGTATCAAGTTTTTCTCCCGGTTTAAAACCCATTGCGTCTCCTCCTACTCAGTTATACCTGAGCCAGTCATAGCATACATCGAACCAGTTGGAATATTGGTTAACGAGGCATAAATTTGAAATCCTGCTGCGCCACCCGGTGCAGAAAGATAAAGTTCCTTGCACTTAACATCAAAATCCATAGAGTCCTCATGGCTATCTAAGCGAATGTAATGACCACGGTCTACGATTGACTCTGGACCACCGGCTGAGCTAGTAGAGACAAAATGAATCCTAAGACCTGATGACGCAGCTGCCATCGAGCCTGAAAGTATAACTGTTACTTTTTTTGTCACGTAAGGAAACTGAACTCTCATCTCATTGTCTGCCGGTATGACAGAAGCAGTAACATAAGGGTGACCAGAAACCTGATATGATCCTACATTTCTTAAGCCAACACGCGTGGAACCCTGAAATATACGTGAATTTGAATCTGTTGGGTTTGCCATTTTTCTCTCCTACTTTATATTTAGTTTTTGATTTCTTTCTCGCTCTGCTTTTCTAGCATTGCGCTTTTTTTTAAGTTTTTCTCTTCTCTTTTTCGCAGAAGGCTTTTCAAAAAATCTTCTATCTAAATAGTCTTCTATTATTCTTTCTTTTTTAACCTTTTTCATGAATTTTTTTATAAGACGGTAACCATCGCCTTTTGTTTCTCTTAGAGAAACCTCAACGTTAACTGCTCTTTTCATTTTTGCCCCATTAAAGTTTTCCACTTACCACTCGAAAGTTTCTCTATAGCACTAATATCTACGCCAGTGTCTCCGGGAGAAACTCCTGACATAGGGCCACGCGAGTCATCAGGAATTTGTCTTGTTCCTGAAAATACATCACCAAATTTATTGGATTCGTTTAATCTTTTTATCTTTTCCTGTCTTTTTCTCTCTGCGCGTTCTTCCCTCAGAGCCATTTCTTGCTGAGTGATAGAAGAAGTATTTTTTTGTTCGACAATAGTATTATTGTTTAATCCACGTGCGACTTCTGCGACAACACTAGACAGCACGCCTTCTTGCAGCAACACTTCTTTAACTGTCTGCACTATTAATGGTTTTAAAATTTTTTTAAATTCTGATACTTTCATTTCAATCTCTCAATATTGAGTCTATTAGCTGATCTATTTTTTTATCTTTTGATTCATTTAAATAAGCACCAATACCTGGATCCATATTGATCTTGGTGGTGACGTTCATAGAGGGTGAGAGATATGCGTTAGGAGTGGAAGGCTCAGACACCATATCAAAACAAATTAATTGAAAATCGTCTTGCACTTCTGTAATGCCATTCTTCTCATCAGTTGAGCCTAATCCTCTAGAAGATATTCCCAGCTTGCATCCAGCTTTTACTAATTCTTTTAATATCTTGCCTGAAGGAGTTTCTAAAACCTCAATCTTTCCCATTACATTGTCACCTTCCCACCACATTTTAGTGACAAGATGAGAGGCATTCTTTAAATTAATTACTGAATCATCGGGATGGTCTAATTCTCCTAGAGACCTCCTCTCTCTAATTGCTTTTTGGTAGTTTTCTACCTCTCTTTTCAAGGTTTCTCTACGATACACTCGTCCATTGCCGTTTTTTGTACCAGCTTTTTGACATATGCCCACAAGGTAGACTGCCCCCTCCATAACGTTTTTCTTCTCAGATTCAGATAAAACGTGCAGAGGACATCTACCTTCAGGACATAATTCGAAGTATTCCTGTAGAAGCTCCTTGGACATTATTTTACTCGCTTCCGTTGCTGTTTGATTTCATACCTTTCTGACCCCAGTTTTTAGGGTATTTATTGGCACACTTGCCAGCGTTTCTAACACCCCAAGTCGTGCTTCCTGGGCCGTGGCCTTTAGGCGCGCTTGAATTTTCTTTTACAACTTTCTTCTTGTCAGACATTTTATATACTCCTTTTAAAATGTTTAATAAAATGCGAGGCTCACCCTCGCGTGTTATGACTACCATTACAGCAGCGTCTTACTTGTGGTCTATTTTGCCGTTTCATTAGTTATCACCTCCTTTTGTATTTCTAAATTTTAAGCCGAAATCATTCAATATCATGCTCAAGAAATAACTTGTCCCGGCAGCAAGCCATCCTAAAAGTAATCCGTTAATTAAATTGTAGTCGTAAGTAAATAGTTCTGTGTAACAATTGATGCTCCACAAAAACACTCCTGACCAAAAACCTAAACAAAGAGGGCAGTGAAACAATTCACCTAGCTTTCCTTTAGAAGGTCTAACAGAATTAAAAATAGATCCGTATACTAAAATATACGTTAATCCATAAGAACATAATACAAAATACAATAATTCCACATATCACCTATAATCTATATATTGAATTAATACCATAACTTATCATATTGGGTGGTAGCGAGCCTTTGTTTTGCTGATGTCTACTAGGATCAAATTCTGTAAACTCATCCGGCTCAGGCTGCAAGAATTGTTCTTCGCTTTCCTTCTCAAATTCTTCTTTATCTTTGTAGAAAGGAAGTTCTTTGTCAATAAATTTAGACAAAGAGTATAAAACATATTCTATTTTATCACCCTCGCCTGCAGCTTCTGGTATTTTTGCTTCCATAGACATAAAAATATTTCCAGCCTGTATACTATCATAAACTATGACACCTTGTGAAGCAAGATGTTTAAAAAGTCTTTTTTGGCTAGTGTGTAACTCATCGTCTAAGTCATCTTTTGGGATGGAAACAATCTTACTAAGCTTACTCATAATAAATATATCCATTTCTGGATGGTCTGAAATTATTATATTGCCATCAATTGTTGCGCGAGCTTTAAGAAATACTTTCTCTACTTCTTTATCTTGAATTTTTATTTTCAAAACTAAAGCTTTTTTAGGCTCTTGATCTGCAGGCCCGTCGAGTACTTTTATCTTAATTGCCATTATTGTTTAACTCGCTAACTAGAGACTGAATTTTTAAAAACTCAGTCAGAAGGCTTTTATCAATTGCCCTACTATCGTAATTATCTACTCTTTCTATAATTTTCTTTAATTTTTCAGATGTGTTGCTGTCAGTCTCGTTCAACTTTTCTTGTAGAGATTCTTTAACTGCTTCAATTTGCTCATAAAGAGCTAATTTAAAATCCAGGCCACCGTCTTGATATGAGGTTATGTATTTGCCCAAAAGCTTCTTTTGGCCCTCGTTTAATTTTTCTGTATACTGGTCATTAAATTTTTCTATAAATTTTTTGACTGTTAAGTTATCAATATTTTTAATTGTTTCTGCGCCATCAGATAAATTAGAATTAGAAGTCAGCCTTTTAACTATTTTCTCTTCCAACAAGACTTGATCTCGCGGCCCTAGTTTTTGTTGCAAAATTTGATTTAAAGTTGCTAAATCTTTAAAATTAGAAACAAAAATATTCCATGAATCCTTGCCATATTTTTTATTTATTTCATTTATTAACCTAGATTGCTCAGAAAAAATCTTTCTTTTATCTAAAGATGCATATTGTTTTTTTGCTTCAGCTAAAATCTTAATAACCGTCTGGGTATCTGTGTTTTCTAAATCTTGAAAAGAATTATATATAGCCAACTCTTTACCTAGCGTTCTGTCCTTAGAGAAAAATTCTTTAATAACATTTATAGTGTTATTTTTTCTAGTAAAATTTTCATTTATTGCAGAAACAGTCAATTCTTTTATAAGCACTTCATATAAAAAAGCAGTGTTTCTTTTCTTATTATGATTCAGTCTCATTTTTATTATTCTCCAAAGATTCAATCAAATTTTTAATTTCAATATTATTTTTTAGTATTTCTCTTTCTTGATCGTCGTAGTAATTAGGTTCTAATCCTTCAGAAAAACTGTAATTAAGCAAACCACCATCTTTTAAGAAAGATCTTTTGCTCTTTCCAGTGTTCTGCATGCCAGCCATGGCTTTCTGCGATTGTGTCAGGCCTCTTCTTTTGTCCAGGCCAGGCTTGTTGGGCTTGTACCACTTACCCTTTGATTTTTTTGTGCTTGTTTCAATTCTACCATATTCATCTTTCTTCGCTACTAACGAGTTGTCGTCACGCTTTCCTAACGGAGGTTCGTCTCCGCCACCAGGGGTGGCTAAAAGAGCACCTTCTTCTTCAGCGGGTGGTGTATCTTCTGCCGCAGGAGCCTCGCCGCCCATGTCAGCGCCCATATCAGCGCCCATATCAGCACCCATATCAGCACCCATATCAGCACCCATATCAGCACCCATGTCAGCGCCGCCGCCGGCTGCAGCTTGTTGGGCTGCCATAGCCTCACCTACCTGCTCCAGACTAAAGTCGTGCTTTCTATCGTAGAACATCTCAGCTTGCATCCTTTCAAATTCTTCCTCATTAATATTAAGAATATTATTCGCAACCCACCTTCTACTGAAATAACCCTCTGTAGCTGTAGCTGCTGCTTCAAATCTAGACTTCCAGTGTTCTAATTCTTGTAATTCTGCTAATTTTGAAGGATTATTTAGTGATAGTTTAAAGGATAGAAGATCACTACCACGATAACCTAAAGTAAATAAATGTATTGTAACAATCTTTTCTAATTCTGAAATTATAGATCTTTGGAGACGCTGAATAGTCCTTGCAAATCTAATATCTTTTTGGGCCAAAGCCGCCTTATCATCGACCGCGCCCTCTGGTTGAGTTAGATAAGCCTGTGGTACTTTTAGCGCACTAAAAAGCTTATCTCGTAAATATTTTACATCATCAATATCGCCAGTATACTTACCACCACCAACAGACTCAATTTTTGTGCCAGAGGTACCACCGCGAACAGGGATATAATAATCCTCCTCAATACTCAGTGGATTGTAACGCAAGTCGACTCTGCCAGTATTGACATCAACAATTTGATTTCTCTTCATTTGTGTCATTACATTTTGCATGTACTGCTCAACATCTTGTGGAGGAATATTTCCAACATCAATGTAAAAAGCCCTGCGTTCTGGAGATCTAACGATACGATACGCCATCACTGCATCCTCTAAGAGAGTAAGCTGACGCCAAATTCTTCTAGCCGGCTCCAAAACAGAAGTGCCATACGGTGCAAATTTATCATTACCTAATATTCTAAAATGTGCAACCTGCCAATTCTCCAAAGTTAATCCAGCAGTATTCCACTGATATTGGATGTAGTTAGGGTTGTTTTTATCTTCTCCCTCCAAACGCTCGACCTCATGAGAAGGCAAGCCGATTACATTTTTAACACCATCATCCTCTTCAATGTCTAAATAAAGAAAATAATCTCCGTATTTACACATTGACCGGCACCATCCATAGAGATTATATTCAATATTCATCACATTGTATAGTAATGTCTCAACTACAGATTTAATCTCCTCGTTAGTGCAAGTTATGTTCAACATGGGCCTGTATACAGAATAGGTGGTCATCTCATCCGCGTATATATCCAGAGCAGATGCAATTTCAGGAGTATATTCCATTTGATCAAAATCTACGTATCTATCCAACCTGTTTTGATTAGAATAGTAATCGTGGTTTAGGGCATTATAAACTTCGCTATACACAGAAGTTTTAAATTCCTGACCACTGGCAGATCTAAAGCGCGAACGATATTTGTCTAACTTTCTTCTTCTTAATCTTCTTGTATCTTGCCTTCGGTAATTAACAATCGGACCAGATAGCAATTTAGTTAATTGCTTAAAAAGAGGATTTGTAGGATTATTAGGGTTTCTTTTGTTTATTGGTCGCGCCATTTTTTATTTATCCTTTTAAAAGCCATAAGTGCTCTTGAAATTTGTCTTTTTTCTTTTGCAGTGCATCCGACGACTTTTTATAGCCGTTCATGCCTGGTATTGCCGTATTCATCTTTCTGTCAGTTGAAGCCATCGAGGTCAAAAAGACTTTGTTATACTCAATCGCCCTATGGTTTGAAGCTAAAGCTGTATCTTTCCCCCAGCAACCTATTGCACAAGCCATTATAAGATCATCATTGTGTTTTTTCATAGCTTGTGGTTTTCCATTGTGCCAAACAAAAGTCTTCATCTCATTATAAAGTCTTTTTGACTTAATTTTAAGTAGTTTATTTCTAACAAACTCTTCTAACTTCGAAACAACTAAAGGTCGGGTCTTTGAAGTTGTGGAAAACCCTGGTGTAACACCCATAGAATCAGATAAGTGCGGCTCAACGTGTTCATGAGTTGATTTTCTAGAGTAGTATATATTAGGATATCCCAAATCTTCAAGCTTTGTCAGAGTCGCCCAGCCCACGGAGTTGTTCTCTACAACAACCATACAATCCCCAAACTCTCTACCTGTTTGGTTGACAAGGTCGGCAAAAATATCAGGTGTGGCCTTGCCTTTATACTCGGCAACTATAGTGTTGGTGTCTAAATTGAATATATGAAAACTAGAATAATCTTGTCCGTCGCCTCTAGCTACATCTGCAGATAGCATATAAGAGTTTTCAGGAGAATATTCCTCCCATATCCATAAATTTCTATCAAATCCAGTCTTATGCTTGGGGTCTTCTAATTCAAAACTTATCCTCTCCATATCTTCTGGGTGAAAAACAGTCTCACCAGACATGTTAAAGTTGCATTGTAGCTCCTGAGCAATTTGACGACGAGACATGTTTTTTGTCTCTTTCTCAAACCAGCCTTGATCACGGTCGGGATGCACATCCCAAGGCAATGTCACTAAGTGAAAATCGTTTTTTTCTATTTCTGCGTCGACGCAAGTCTGGTGAAACCAATTGCCAACACCATTTGGTGTTGACAGGGCAATGCAACGACCACCAGTTGATAGTGTGGGATATAAGCCAGTCCACAATTCATCCAAGCCTTCAACGTGTGCAGCCTCGTCAATAACCAAAAGTGACAAAGCTTCAGAACGACCTGCATCTGAACTAGTAGAAGATGCTTTAATTTGAGATCCATTAGAAAGTTCAAAAGAAGTTCTGTTATCAATAGAAATTTCTGATATTCTCATCCAGCTTGGAAGATGCTTGTGAATAGCTTTCACTTTTTTAACAAGATTCGCCGCTGTGCCAAACTTAGTTGCAATTACTAGCACATTTTTGTCTCTATGAAAAAGCATCATCCAAGCCACATAAGCGGCAGTAATTGTTGATATTCCAAGCTGACGTGCTTTCAATATCACAGTAAACCTGTGATCGTTATAGCTGCTAACTAGATCTGTTTGAAAATCATAAGTCTTAAACGGTATCAACCCTTTCATTGGGTGTGATATCTTTGCATAATTGTTAATGAAGTATATTGGATCCTTGCCAGATCTAAGAATCTCTTTCACTATATCTTCTTTCGAAAGAGTAAAAGCCATCTTTTAAAGCTTGTGCTTGTTCCCGCCTTGGCTTAAAAACTTTTTGAATTCTTTTTCCAATGGCGGCGGGCCGTCGCCGGAAGCAACGTCTTCTACATTTTCCATATCGCCAATTTTGTAGGTGCATCTGGCAGTGGCCCAACATCGAGCGCGACTGGATGATTCAACCCTAATGCTTGGGTCTCCTTGCTTAGTCAAGGTGATTCCTTTTCCTGTGTTAGATTTAAATCGTTTTTTTAATTCTTTAATTATTTTTGCCATCATTCGGCCAACCTCAGTTTCAAAATCTTGGTTGTATATCTCTCTTAGCCTGACATCTGTATGATAAGAGAGGATTAGAGTTTGCCCGGAGACACTAATATTAAACCCATCCATTACCCTAGATCCGTAGATTGGGTGTCCTTGCTCTCTTTTTAGCCCGATCTTTACCGGTGTTCCATCTTTATTGATAGCTCCATCGTATCCAATATCTGCAGCTGCCTGAGCAAGACTTGTTATTTTATCAACTACTTTTTGTGACATGTTCTGGTCTCCATCCTTTTAGCCATCTGTCTTCTCGGTGATGTACATATTGAATATAACACTTATAGCAACATTGAAATTTTGTGTAAACTGCATCGTCATAATCTGTCTTCAACCTACTTGAACAAACGGGACATGATAAATTCTTGTCTTTATTAAATAGTTTTTTACTTATTAAAATACCGTTAACATTTTCTGGCTCTGAATATGTTTCACTTTTTCTTTGCTTTTTAACCATTTCTTGCAGCTGCTCAAGATAAGCTTCTTCTTTTTCCTTGTCCCAATGCGAAGCAGGATTTTCTATAGCTTCTTGGCCATATTTTTTCTTAATGGCTTTTTCTAGTGCTGCGATATAATTTAGATCTTCCTCTTTCATCTTGCGATTTCCACACTGGCATAAAATACTGCCACAGATAATAATATTCCAACTGTTAATCCTCCAAGTACCCACCATTCTGTGTGGTTGGGCTTCATTTCTTCTTTCAACATTAAATTAAGATCGTTAATTTGTTGTTCTTTAATGACAAGAGTCTGCTCATGAATCTTTTTTAAAGAGTCGTAATCAATCTTCAGCAGATCATAAGCCATGCGTTTATCTGCAAGATCACTTTGAAACTCTTTTCTTAACTGCAGTTCAATCTCCATACGAAGGTATTTTTGATCAACAATCATTTTTGATGCCGCAACTGAATCAAGCAACACGCCAGGGTATGGTGCTTTTTCATCTAGAGCCAGCGAGGTAACTTTACCTTGTAGTTCATTAGCATTAGCTTGCAATGGCAGCAAAAATATTGTGATTGCAACAAAGCAAGATATAATCTTTCTTAACATATATCACCTATTCTTAAAAAATTCGACGCTAAGAATTTTTGCAATATCTTCTGCTAGCTTGTCGGGCCTATCCTTGTTTTTTTCAATTGTTTCAGCAAGCTCTTTTTGTTTTTCAACTTCAAGCTCTTCAATTTTAATGTTGTGCTCTTCTTCAATCTTTTTGATTTCTTCAACATGCTCTTTGACAACTTCGTCTTTCTTAACGTCTTTTTCCTCATTAATTTCCTTAATTACTTTTATTTCTTTTTCATAATTTTCTTTTTGTTTGGATAGCATGCTAAACAACTTCTCTCTAGAAGAGCGGCCAGACATAGCAGAAAATATCAACAATACTATTATAACAGGCCAATACCAATAATGTTTAACCCATGTCCAGACTTTTTTCCAAAAAAGTGCAGTAAGCATTTTTTAGCTCCTATAGATCGTCATCATCGTCGGGGACCACGGGGTGCTCTTGCATCTTTTGCTTGGCCAGTGGAGAAGAAAATAGCTGAATAAGAGGGTCTTTGCCAACAGGCACAATCCTTGCGGCGCTTTGAAGCTTTTGTGCATTGGCCAAATTATCTGCTGTTTCTTCTTCCATTCCCACCGCGGTGGCGATTGCTCTAACCGCTTCAACTGAGATAGAATCTTGAAGTTCTTCTGGCAGAAGCGGAGGAAGACCATACTCCCTGCGGCCGGGTGTATTTTTCACTAAGTCATTGTACATGACAAACAGCTCACCTAAGAGAGTACCATATTCATCTAGATCGCCTGATTGGCCAAGAGCTTGGGCGCGCCTAGCATATTCCTTGGGTGATAAAGTCAAGCCCTCTGCTAACTGCTGTTCCTCGTTAACAAATCTTCTAAAGTTTTCAAAAAGCTCTTTCATATTCAGCTCCCATGCTTCCACTTTGTTGCTAAGTCAACCAAAGCTTGTGACCCGATGTAAGCTAGCGTCACCGCAACCCAATCTTCACTTGTTAGGGCATTCATATATACTAGGTATGTAGCAGTACCCCATGCCAAAAACTTTCTTGAGATAAATCTCTCAGTGTGCATGTCAAGCCATGCTCTTACTTCTGCCATTGTTTTGGTCTCCTAATATACTAAATAGTTCATTCATTTACATATGCCTTTCCATTTATTTTCTCAATCATAATCTGACTATCAACAATGTCTTTGAGAGAATCTAAGTGAGAGATTAAAAGCACAGTCTTAAACTGTGTTTTGATCATATCTAGAATTCTAATGAAGCCTTCCATATTTTCTGCGTCTAAAGCTGTCCCGGGCTCATCTAAAATAAATATATCTCCCTTTGGAAGGGTGGAGACATTCAACAAAGCTAATCGGATCGCCATGGCTGCAATTGTTTTTTCTGCTCCAGACCCCATCTCGATAGGTCTTGCGTCATAGCTTGGGTGCTTGATAAGAATGTCTAGCTTTTTATCATCATTTTCAAAAAAGATATCAAATTCAACAATATTGGTTAAAATCTTTGAAATCTCGTCGTTGATTAAAGGCAGGCGTTTTTTAATGATATCATAAGATATGCCATTTGGATGTGTACATCTCATAAATAAGTCTGCAGTTGTATACTCTTCCTGCATATCTAAAAATTTCTGCTTATGTTCTTTTAATTCTGTATTTTTTTGTTCATATCTGCCAACTGAGGTATACAAATCAATAAGATTTTTCTTTAAAAGAACTGACTCATCGTTACAGAAGTCAATTTGTTTGCTAATTTTATCTCTCTCAAGAACTAATTGTTCAAAATTTTCAATAACTTCTCTATTTTGCTCATATAATTGTTCTTTCTCCTCTAAATTTTCTAAGAAATTTTTTGCTTTCAAGAGTTTAATTTTATCTTTTTCAACATCAATCTCTAATTGTGAAACATCTTCACGCTTTGTAACTCTTTTCTCCATTAAAAGCTGATATTTATCATAGTATTCGTTAATTTTGTGAGTATCAAGCTCTTTTAATTTTGAATTAATTGTTATCTTATTAAGAGAAAGTTGGTTAATTCCTATCTTTACTCTATTGGTATCGTCCAAAGTGTTTCTGGCATCTTTAACAAAATGACAACGATCGCTAAGTTTTATAGAGCATGGGATATTTTTTAGAAGATTTAATTTTGTATCAATTACTCCTCTTCTGGCCTCATATGTTAAGATCTCCTCTTCAATTTGTTGCAGCCTCTGTGTATATTCACTAGCAATTTGTTTTTTAGAATTAACGTCTTCAATGTCAAAGCCATTAAGGAAATTTTCAATTTTCTGTAAAAAGTTTTTTTCATTTACCAGTGCCTCCTTCTTTTTTGTTAGGTTGACATCTAGTATTGTAGCCTGCTTTTTAATCTTCTTGAGGTCTCTAACTACTTTCTTGATATCAACCACTTCTTCTGGAATAGAGTTGATTTGATGCTCAATATTTTTAAAATTGTCTTGTAAAATTCTTAATTCTTCTAATTTTTGCTTCTCTAGTCTCTGCTGGTTGAGCATCTTAGTTTCAATGCGCGCAAATTCAGTATTTGACAGCTGAATTTCGCTATCAAAATCCCTATCTTCCATCTTTCTTATCGCGCCTTTTAAATCAGAACAATCATCTTTTACTAATTTAAACTTTTTTTCAAAAATTTCTAAATCTAAAAACTTAGCTAAAATTTCTTTTCTACGTGTAGAGCCTTCGTTAATATATGAAAGAGAGTCTAGTTGGCTAGCCATTGAAGTAGTCAAAAAATCATCGATAGTGCCGAAAATTTTACGTATATTTTTATCTGTTTCATTTCTGGTAATCCCATTCAATGGTGTTTCTGTACCAGTTGCGTTATCATATACAGAAAATTCTATATCTGTTTTTGCCTCATCAGTTTTTTTGCCTTTTAGAGTCTTTACATACTTTTTACTAACTCTTTCAATTTTATATGTCTTTGTACCAATATCAATTTCAACATAACCGCGGCAATCCTGCTCTTCTTGGTTGATTAAATTAAAATTACGACGATTATTCTTTGATGTAGTATTGTAGATCGTATATAACATACTGTCAATAATACTAGATTTTCCAGAAAAATTCTTTCCCAAAATACCAACAACACCGTCTAACTTTGAAAAATCAATCGAGTTGGATTCACCATAATTAAAGAGATTATCCCACTCTAGCTTCTTTAGCTTCCAATTGATGTTTCTTCGTATGTCCTCTTCTTCTTCAACTACAGTATTGTATTTACGATTCATTTCATAAACCCGCTTAAGGGTTTCATCGTCTGGCTGATAATCGTTTAAATACTCATTAATAAACTGCTCTTGCACTGCAATATCACGAAGATCTTCCTGAAAAAAAGAATTTGTTAAAGATTCTACGCTGCCTCTCTCTCCCGCAGATCTGCTAAGATAAGTCACGCTCTCTGGTTTAAATCGAACCTTTGCAACATCGACCGCGCGGCGTACAACATCTAAAGGTAAGTTATTCTCAGAAATAAGCCTTAATCTAGCACTTTTTTGTACATTTAGCTTGTTAGGCAGCCTACCCTTAGGAGTAAGCTTAACAGTTACAAAAGGTTTAGGATTTTGCAAAATTATATGCTTACAGGTAAAGTTATCTTTATCTAGAATGTCCCATAATAGAAAACCCTTGTCGTTTGTTTCGCCATGGTTTTGTTGCACCGTTGATCCGCAGTATCTAATTTTACCACTTTTGTCGAGCGACTGGTTGGTTTTGTGAATATCTCCAAGAAAACCATAGTCGAAATTATTAAAAATGTTGATATCATCGTCGCCATGCTCCATTTTCCAGCCAGTATCAGTCTTTACGCCGCCAACAGAACCGTGATACAAAGCAATATTAATTCGCTCATAGCTGGTGGGATTCTGCCAATTGTCTCTGTCAAAAACTGAAAGAACGTTAATAGTAAATTGATCATCTAATCTCACCTCCCCTGAGTCCTTAAGTAAATATAAGCTTGGATGATTTAAAGCAGAAACTATAGGTGTTAAAGCATCTTGGCGGCTTGAGTTTTTTAAATTACCGTCATGGTTGCCAAGAATCACGTAAGTTGGTGCAATATCCGCCAAGTTTCTAAGAAAATCCGAACACATCTCAACAAACTCAGGGCTTATTTGAGTTTTTGTATGTGCGATATCACCACAATGAATAATAAAATCTGGCTTTTCTTTTAAAAGCTTCTTATAAAGTTGTTTAAAAACTTCTCTATATTCTTTGTGGTATTTTAAATTACGAATATGTGTATCTGCTAGATGAGCAAATTTCATATACACTCCTGCGTCTTAGATAAAAATAAGTACGCAACAAAATTAATAAAGAAAAATTACTTTTTTTGATCTTTAGAGTCGCCGGTCTTTTCTTTTGAATCTTTATCTTTTGATCGACGCGGTGCTGTCGCTCTCATATTTTGTCGCGTCTGAACGCTGTCTACATCTTCACCGGTCTCAACAGAAATTAAATCGTCAATGCTTGTTCCAAGCTCAGCAATGCCACGACTTAGTTGAGGTTGAGATTGGCTCAAGAGGCCTGTCATTTGTTTGATTAGTTCATTTGTTTGCGCCAACAACTGTTCTATCTCTGGAGCATCGCCTCTTTTAAGTTGAACGCCCAATTTATCAGTTGTAGATATGTCTGCTATATTTACATCTTGATCTATTGATTTTGATGCGCCAAGGGCCGCGGCTCCCAAGCCGGCTGACCCAAGAGCTGTTCCGACGCCAGCTCCGCCGGCTGCAGCCGAGCCTTTGCCGCCTTTACGGCCCTTTGGAAAAAGATTTTTCAACCAATTCATCAGTTTACCCCCAAAGGCTGAGGCGCCTGCCCGAGCACCTAAAGCTCCTCCAGAGCCCAATGCTCCTACTGCGGCTGCTGGGGCAACCTCCATTAGTTGGTCTGCCTCGGCTGCAGGAGGTTGTTCGAGGGCGCCAACACCTAAAGTAGCCATGGGATTTGCGACATCAAAATCTGGCAAAATAGTTGCAAAAGCTTGCTCAACTTCCATCTCTCCATAGTTGTCAACCAACCTTTGTACTTCTGCTAAAAATTTATCAATAACTTGTTCTAAAGACATACTATATACCTCGTATTCTATTAATTAAATAGTTATCTAATGTCAAAAGGGAAGCAGACTCTTTTCTGTTGATAAATTCTTCATTTGTCATTTCGCCTACATCGTTATATGGAGCTACGTCAATATTGTAAAGTTCAATTCCATACTTTAAAAATAATTTAATTATATTATCAATTTTTTTTTGTACATCTGCGTCTAAAGCTAAGTAAACCTTAGTGTCATTTTCAATAATTTTTTTAAAAATCTTCGAATTATAAGTTAGTGTGGATCCTAAAAGAGGCACAGAGTTGAAGCCAGCTTTCATAGCATCAAATACGCCCTCAACAATTGTAATCTCTTCAGTAAAATCTAAGTACAACTCATTAAAAATTATATTTTTTTTAATATTAGGATTAATATATTTTGGCCATGTATTCGAATAACTTCTGCCAATATAGTAGTTTATATCACCGTCATTGTCAAAAGAAGGCACTACAATCCTACTAGCGTACTCTCCAGTTGGGCAGAAACCAATCTTCCATTTTAAAATATCTTCTCTAGAGATGCCTCTAGACTCTAAATAATTTAAAGCCGGAAGCGCGTTTCTTGGCAAGCTTGTATTTGCAAGTGAAATATAACTTAATGGTAAATCAACTTTTTGTGTTTCTTCTGCAGAATTTTGTTTTCCAAATAACTTATCAGCAAAATCGTTAATCTCTACTTGTTGATTAAGTTTTCTCCATTCCTGCTTCTGCTTGTAGTTTCCAAAACTTCGAATAATTTTATATAAATTTCTTCCAGACCAATCACAAACCCAACACTTGAAAAAACCTTTTTCTGTGTTAACAGATAATTTTCTTTTGTGATGGTCGCACTTGGGGCACTTAAACAATATTTGTTTTTCACTTTCTCTGTGAAAATATCCAAGAATATCTTTTAAAATTTTTAATTTTTCTTCTTCTGACAATCCAGCCATCCTGCACGTGCTATCACCCAACTATCTGCCATGTCATAGCAATGAGGCTTTGGATTTCCGTGCTTAGTATATTCTATAAGAACATCTGGCACGTTGTCAATTACATATTCTATAACACACTTTTTAGCTTTTTGACCTTTTGGTACTTTTATACCTGCTAGTTTTCTAGCGGAAGTTGCGGCAATATATTCTGGTTCAAGGCCCCAGATTTCATAGCAAATCCAAGAGACAGCTCCGTTAAATCTGGATAAAGTTGATAAAGTTCTTGCAGAAGAAAAGCCAGATCTAAAAGATTGCAAAGATTGTTCAATATATATTTTTTCAGGATCGGTAATAATTGTTTCTAGCCTTGCTTTAACGACTTCTACCTTATCAAAAAAACTTTTATATTTTCTAGTATCGATTGCAAAATTATAGTCAATCTTGCCTGAGCAATCTATAACAGTTACGCCAGTTATACTGGTGCTAATATCTAAACCTATAATCATGATATTATTATATCATATGTCTAATTTAAGTTTAAATGTATAAGAGCGTTCTTCAAGCTTTCTTACTGGATTGGCGACGCCAGCGATTGCAATTAAATTTTTGTCTTTATCATATATACCAATTTTAGATATATAAGTTACTGGCTTAAAGCTAGCGCTATAGTTTGTGTGACTGCTAGAAACAATGTTTTTGATTTCATTTCTAGCATCCTCATGAAATATAAACGACGAAGAAAAAGTGCGTAACATTGTACCAGATAAAAATGTTGGATTGTTTGAAAAATTAAGCTCATTTTCTTTAGCATGCGCAAACATTGTTACTGTATTTACATAATCTTGGCCATTGAATTCAATTGAATAACTTGAAGATGGTGCATTTGCAGCTGAGCCGGTGGCACCAAAATTATACCACGAAGCACTGGTTGCGCTAGGGAAACTAGAGTCTGCGTTAAGCGGATCATACATCTCCATATGTGCAGACCCCCCGGAAGCCTCAGAAAATATGGGGGAACTTGAAGTTAATACTAAAAAACCCTCATTATATAAAGCAACACCAATCTCTTGACCAGTGGTTGATCCAGAGGTTTGATACAATACACCATTTCTTTTTGTATCAGCAGCTTCGGCTAAAAGTGTACCAGTGACATAGTATTTTAATCTTATGCTTCCTTTTTGTATGCTAGATCCGTAAAATATAGAAGGGATGCTTACAATATTTAATTTTTGATCTGGTTTGTTCCCTAAAGAAGATGAGTAAGCATAATGTGGACTCAACACAGTGTGGTAGTTAAGAGTGCTTTCTAATGCGTATAAAACTTTTTTCTTATCAGCTGAAAAAGTTGTTCCGTACTTATCAACAGAAATTCCAGCTAGCATTGGATAAGAGCCACTGAGAATGTCACCGTAAACAAAATCATTATTAAAAGAATCTGTGCTGATTGTTTTAAAACTAGAAAAAGAGCCGTTTTTTGATACAAATGGATATACCATTTGTGAATCAGTACTAGAAGATACTAGATTGCGGTTTACATTTATTTCATGTAAATTAATTTTTCCATTAGGCGTATGATAATTTTGCGCGCTTTGGTTTTCTTCATTATAATATATCGATCCAGACCATATTAAAAAACTGACTTTTGGAAAAACCTTTATTCGGTTTCGAAATATATCAGATTTTTCAAATTTGTGGTAGTTTCCATACTTCGGGGTATGTGATGGCATCATTTCCCCCCTTAGTAGTCAAGCCTTACCCTCAGAGTCAACTCAGTATTAGGATCTTTTCTGATTGGTTCTGATAATTTAGCAACCGCCATTAATTCATTGTCTGGTGAATATAAACCGACAGAAGTAATATAAGTTACTGGTAAGTCAGAAACATTATTTTTTACAACAATCTTGCTGTTAGAAACATAAGTTGGGTTGCTGCTGTAGTTATATTCATTGTGGTTAACACGACAGAAATGAATGGCAGAATTTAATTCAATAGTATTATTAAAGTCTATGTCATATATTCTATGTCTAAAGGCTTTTGCTAGTTCTTCAATAGTTCCTTTTTGCTGTGCGACATGCATATTGATTCCGCCAACATTAGTTTGGCCACCGTCGTCGGTCCAAGTCTCGCCTCCAGCCTGGAATAAAGGCGCCTTTGTCATCGCTGTACCTACAGAGCGCCATTTTCCAGAATCAGAGAAAAATGACGACGTCAAGGCTATAATGCCTGCTTGGTAGAATATAAGGCCAACACCAGAATGATTCCCGCCGCTTGAGCCGTCATATGCTTGTGACCCAGTAAATAATATTCCATAATCGCCAGCGGGACATGTGCGGAACTCGTTTGCAGCACCAAAATCAGCAACTGTTGTCAGCTCATAAAGGTTGCGTATGCCATTCTGCCCACCAGGGTAAGATCCAGATCCGGCGGCCGCGATGGCGCCTGCTGACCCAGAGCGAAACAATTGCATCGAGAACGATCCTTTCTTGATTTCATCTTTGACCAACAAGCGTGAGAAGTTTATGAAAAAACACTGGTTCATCATATCATAATTGATTACAGCGTTATCATCACCAATTGCGCCATCTGATTCAAATTTTCTAATACTGCCGCTTATATCATAACCAAATAAAACCTGAGCCATCTGATTGTAGATATTTAACTTTTTAGCATTTTGTGTATAGGCACTGGCACTAGCATTAGCACTAATTCCAAAAGTAACATCAAAAATTTGATTTGCTGAAGAGCTTAAGTACGGATAATCGTAAACTGAATTGAACATTCCATGTGAAAAATTCTTAACATTATGCTCTGTATTATCAGTATTGTAGGTTCCAGAAGCAATTGTTCCTGTGATAGGAATTGCCTCATGAAGCATTGTTCTCGTATTTACTATATCGTCGCCTAGTAACGGTTTATAAGTTTTAGCCATAATTCTCTACCTTATTGAATTTTTATGTAACGTACAGGAATATCTAATCTGTAGCCAGTATTCGCCCCTATAACTCGGACAGTTGTATCAATCTTGTAAATTTTCATTCCAGCGCTGGAAACTAGTCCATCGTCTGTTCCGAACCCCAATAAATTGCCTGATGCGTTTGCGTCCTCCGAGTCGCCAAGTTGTTCGAACAAATAAGTTGAATTCTTTAATTCTTGTGAGGCCTCAATTCTAAAATGCAAAGTGCTACCTCTTGGCCCGTCAAAAACTTGAGGGTTGTTACCAGCTAGCGCTGCTGCAGTGGTGCGCGTTTCGTTAGCAGGTACAAGATTAGCGGGGTTAACATAACTATCACTAGTGAGATAGTAAGTAGCAATATTGTCGTCATCAATAAAATTAACAGGAGCAATATTCTCACTATTTGATTGTTTAATTCTTCCTAGTCTATAGTCCATCTCTATTATATAGGCAGTCTCCATCAAATCAGTGTCCATGCCAATTGACGGTGCAATTTGATTTGTATCTAATCCTTGATCAACACGTATCATATGATAAGCTGGAGCATGATCAGATTCACCTGGAGTGTAACCTTGTATGCAGCCTCTAATATGAGATCCTAAGTCAATTGACTTGTTCAAATCACTAGTGGACGCCTCAGTTCTGTACTGAAAAATACGAACAAAAGTATCATTATCAACAGCTACCACAAATCCGTTATAGTATACATTAGCATCGCCGCTTAGGGCTAGGCCAGGCGGAGTTCTTCTGAATAGCCCTGATGAACCCGCTTGAGCGTCTGGCACAATACCGTCATAACCGTTATTTGCATCGTTTAATTTTAAAACAGGCATATATAATACGTTTGTCCTGCCCATTGTCATCAACCTGGATTTAACAGCAGCAGAGTTATTAGTAAAAGCTTCCAATATTGGAGTCTGCAAGATTTCTAAGTCATAGTACGCGCTTCCGCTAGCATGGTTTTTGTTGTATAAAGCATAATTTATCTCGTCATCACCTAAAGCAAATTTCGAAATTTTAAAGCTCCCATCGCCTTGAGCAAGACGAAGACGTCCAGTGTCAGTTAGTACGGCGTCAAGAATGATGTCGCCTGAATTATCCAAAAAAGCCATTTGTTAAACTCCTTACCTCTATTAAATAGTTGTGAATGTTTTTATTTTCTAGTATATTATATATTATTCTGTATCATTTGTTTTCTCAAAAGTGAAATTAATATCAATTTTTTTACCGCTGCCTTTTGATGTCAGCCTTAGTTTGTACTTTTTCTTTTTTTCTTCTGTAGAGAATATGCCGTCTACGTCTTCTTTTTCAGAAAAATACAACTGTTTTAAACTAGGCTTTAAATAGACATATTTCTGGCACTCTTTTATAAAAGTCACAGGATCCACAGGATCTATGGAAATAATTCTTATTATTGGCTTCACAGCTCCTTTTTCGTCTATCATTTCGACTTCATAAACTGGTGAAGGATTTGAAACGTGGCCATAATCGTCAATCGCCCTAAAAGTATAATAATACTTTGTATTTGGCAAAAGAGTTTCCTCAAAAATAGAATTTACATTGTCTTTATATAAAGAAAAATCAGAATATGAATTCGGTCTTTCTGTTATTCTAAATATTTGAAATTTTTTAACTGGATCATCGTTGGCAAATTCAACTGCTTGGTCTTCTAGAGCCTGGCTTGTATCAGGATCTGAAACCAATTGTGATCTTTTTACTAAATCAAATTTTTCGTTATCGCTGTTTAATATTATAACAGGCTTCTGCTTCATTCTCCCAGTTGTCCCATTCAACATTATTTTTAAGCGATCGCTAACGGAGTAATAAGGTATAATATTAACATCCGGCGGCATAGGCGGCTTATCCATTATAAGCACCTCGGGAGTTGAAAAAATCTTGTCCTCTATTACTTTTATACTTGGCTCAACTCGGACAAGAAATTTAGAGGAAAATTGGAATAATCCATTATCAAGCTCAATCGGAGGGCTTTGAATTCCATCAAACAATTCTCCACCTTGTCCTTCGGCGGGCTTTATAAGTAAATTTGACAAATCACCCAAATCAGATTTCCTTGCTTCTTGTTCATTTGACAAAACAAAAGGAGTATCTGGATTATCTGTCGACTTCCCCCAAAAATATCGATACTTACTACCAAATACTACACGTATTGCATAAACGTCGTATTTATATGTAGCATAGGTGTGATGCTTAAGCTGGGTGTCAACATACTTGACAATATCCAGATCAGAAGTATTGGGTATGAAAATACTTTGCACTGGCTCAAATTCGTCAGAATCTGTTTTTTTAACCATTTTTTCTATTTTGTAAAAAATATCTTCGTTGTAACAGGGTGTGCCGTTGATTATATCAAAATAACTTCTTCGATGTGTTTTATATAAGTTCAGCAACTTCATCCTAAAAGCTGTGCCGCTCATCATTTTAAAAACAACATTATCATCATTCAATAACTTAACTGGATCATTGAAATCATCACGAACAAAAGACACATAGTTTCTAATATCTTTAGGGAAAGAATTATCAAATGCATTCATATGGCTATCGATATCTGTAGTTATAAAATTTTGTGCTTCTAAATCTAAATTAAATTCTTGCTTTTCCATAGCCTGTGATAATTCATTTTCAGAGTAATCTATAGTAAACCCAGAGAGATCAGTATAAATTTTTTCATTAGTATATTCTCTCATCTTCTTAGGGTGAGGGTTCCATGGATCAATTATACCATATGTATATTGAATATTGTTTTCAGGATCATATTTTCTAGCCGCTAGCAAATAAGAATAATATCTTGTCAAGAAAAGATCTTTCATAAGATCACCAAGAGAAGTTTTTCTAGCTGCGGTAAAACTAAGCTCAGTATAGAAAGGAAAATATTTTTTATACTGGTCAACTTTGTCCATTATAGGAATGAAATTTGGACTGAAAACAACTCTAGACATTATTCTTTCTAGAGATTGTAGTTTATTTAACTTGTTTGTATTTTGAAACTTGAGACTTCCGTAGTAATCTAGACTTGCCGCAAAAGTGTCAAAATATTCTTCAAAGAGCGAATATGGATCTTGCTTAGAAAAATCAGACATAATTATTCTTTCTAAAATTTTATTTGAACCTGCGACTAGCTCATTTGTTAGTTGGTCTTCGCTGCTAATCAATAAAGTGCCATGTAAAGTCAACAAAGACTCTAGGGGATATTTTTGATATAAATTAGTGTATACGCCATAGTTATTTTCTACATTTTCACTAAAGTTGCTTCCTTCTTCAGTTCCTGACTGTCCAGCCATAAACTGATAAGGAAAAAAATAATCAATCATCTCATCCAATTGATAAGCACCATTTTGCAAAATTTTATCATTTTTTGCTAATCTTAAAAATGAATATATATTTGGAAGGGAATTTTGCATCCCCATTCTTCCACCTGTAACTAGCTCAAAATTCTTACTGTCTAAAAGTTCGTTATAATAAGTCTGATAATCAGCAAAAAAAGCCTTGCCAACAGGCTGTTTTGAAATTATTTCGTCAGGAGTAAAAGGCACTTTTGCTTTGTAATGGTGATCATAGAAATAATGATCTGGACGCACAATTGGGTTGACATTAATAGGCTGCTGAGGTTGCTGACTGGTGTCTGTATTATTTATTCCGCATTTTGTATAAAGAGTCCAAAGCTGTACTGGAGCAGCAGCATTAGTATTGTCGCCAAGCCAATTGGTATCTTTATCCGCATATCCCTTTAACATGATGGTTTGGTCTAACACTAAGCCTGTAGAATCATTATTGCCTTTATATTCATATGGTTCTTCGCACTGTACTAAATCAATTGTACGGCCTGCAAAGGCCTTAAATTTTTGCCAATCGTTGGATAAAGCTGTCGTTCCATTAATTTCTTGATAATCCCAGTTTTTTCCAGCGACAATCCTCACAGCATCAGAAAAGCCATGATCAAAATAAACAGCATTTGCAGGCGTAGACACTATTAAGTCCTGATGGAGTTCACCAAAATTCGACGCTTTTCTTCTAGCGTTAAAATATGATTGGTCAGATATTACCAATTTTTCTTTTCCGGTTATATCAGTCATATAAATTTCCTATTTCTTGTTGTAGGCCGGCTGCTCCAGTTTGCAAGTCAGTTTGAGTGCCAGCTGCGCCTGCGCCCATTTGAGAAGACTCACCACCGGTGGTGGTTTCTGCAGCTGCTGTCATTGTACCAAGATTGGTGCCAGGATCGCCAGAGATCATTATGTTTCCAGGATTGTTAGCTGGTTTTCCAGAGGCATCTGTTTTCTCTCCCGCGGAAGATACTGCAGTTGTACCTTCATTAAACATTTTATTTTTCTGTAAGCCGTTTGATGCAAACTTGTCTTCCATCGGTCCATCCGGGCCGTAATCCGGGCCATACTTATACTCTGTCAATTGCATCATTTGGTCAAACACCTCCTCTATGTTAGCGCCAGTTGCAATTGCAGCGTCGACGCCACCTGGAAGAGGGAATCCCATTGATGCCCACGTGCTATCGTCGCCGCCGATGTCTCCACCTTGCTGAGCTACCCACACACTCTCATCACCAACAACATCCTCTGATTCTGCTGGTGGTTCTGGAATATATTCCTCGTACACAGGAGCGGGCAGGTCAATTTCCCAAACTCCATAATCCATCGTAGCGCCGGAGCCAGTAGGTTTGCCATCTATAATAAAATATCTATCTAATATCGGCGCGCTTATTCCTAAATTCTGTGCATCTTCAGTTAGTGACATCCTGCAAAAAAGCTTTTGCTCTTCTTGCATATTGTCTAAATCTTCTGCTGTTAAAGGACCCCACATATATTCATCGTCCTTCGCTAAATTATATCCGGCAATTTGCTGTCCTATGGGAACTACATACCCAGTCGGAAATTCAGGATATGCTTTTAATACATCGACCCTGACAGTCATGCCGGCGTAGAAAAACAAAGATGATAGCCTTGAAGACCAACTAGATTCATTATTTTTATATGATCTCCATGCACTTATTGCTGCCACCATATCCTCACGAATTGAACTATCGTCTATCTTAGAGATATGATACATCTTTTGATATGGTGGTATTTTACTGTTATCAGCTCCTGAGAATAATAAAGGTAGGTTAGGTAATGATGGTCTTTCAATCATATCTTGTGAACTGTCGAATATAAGTTTTCTAAGAAAATTTTGCGACAGCATATTGCCATCTGCATAATCATCTTTAAGCCACAGACCTTTTTTAGTACCGCCGCCGACAAATGGCTGGTGATATTCTTCATGGTCTGCGATATCCGGAAAAGTCGCTCCTGGTCTTTTACTGAAAGTATCACCATAAAATTTTTCATAGTTTGTTAAGCTAAGCACGGATATTCCATATCTTTCTGTGAGATTCTTATAAGCCTCTCTAGTTTCAATCTGTTTCGGTGTTACATTTGTGCCAGCAACGTCATACTGTGTAGGCCCTATCGAAAAAGCATCGGTCAAATCTGCAACTGAAATATCTTTTTTATTTAAATTATAGCTTAATAAAGCCAATAAAAGTAATTCATGAGATTCATAATCTAGATAAGTGTTAGAAAAAATATCTGAAGCTTCGCCAGACGTAAAATACTTGTTTGCAATTCCACTAAATACGTTATAAAAATAACTATATGATCTTTTTTGTAGTTTATCAGGATCATATCTTTGTATAGAATCAGAAAGCTCAATCAGCGAAGGAGACAAATAAGAGTAGCCACTATCAGAAAATTTACCTAATTGTAAATTTTTTAATTCTGATGGTGCTTGGGGATGATTCATATCCCTATTCCACAGCTCATCAAAATTAGAAAAAGTTGAAGTATCATAGCCGTTATGAATTTTTGCAACCTCTAATTTACATCTTTCTTTATAAGTATTAACATATATTCTACGCAATCCATAATCTGCAAAATGGTTGTTGTTTACAAAGTCGGTGCCAATGTTTAGATACTCGGCGTATATATTTTCATTTCCTGTTGTTTCAAATACATTGTTAAAAACATGACTATCGTTTATAAAAACATCTGTTGGCGACACGTCATAATCAGAAAAATTATTAAAATTATAACCGTCTGTTTTTGCTGAATTAGCTAATTCATTACCAGTCTTACTTAACTTTGTTAGATCTAATAGACTTTCAAGCTTAGCAATTGCCGACTGAAAAAACTTTCTAACAAAATCAATGCCATTAGGTGTTCCATCTTGAGGGCTAATTAAAGAAACCACCGTATAAGGACTAAAAGCGCCATCTGGTAAATTATAAAGACCAAATATAATTTTATATTTACCTAAAAGATCGGTTATTGTTTTAAATTCTGTGTTATCACCGGCTAATGCTGAAAGTCTTGGGTGGCCAATTATATAATTTGCGAATTGATCAATAAATTTATTTGATTTACTATCAAAGTAAGGCCTTAAACTTTGTTTAAGATCGCCTTGTCCTAAAAGAAGCGATTTTTTACTAGGATCTCCGCCTATGAGCTTATCAGTAAGTGGGTCAATATAATATTCCATCGCTGTTTCGTAATACTCGTCTAACATAATTTTTATAGAATTTGTTTCTCTAAGAAGATCTTGCAAGAACGCGTAAGTTCCATCCTGAAAAGTTATTTCAATTCTGTACTGATAAACACCGGCAGTTTTTTCACCAACATCCAAGTCAGAAAAAGTAAAAAACCTTTGCTTAAAGGGATTAAAATCGCCACCCATAACCAATTCTACCAAGCCATTAGTTTGATTTGGTGTTTGGTAGCCTGCGCCATCAGAAATAGTGCCTATTAAATAAGAGGGCTCTTCATATTCTGTATCATTTGCATATCTCTCTCTTGTGGAAGTAGTTGATCTTTTATTCACTCGATCCCTAAACATTTTTATTTCTAAAATTTTAGAGTTATTAACCACCTGCAGTCTAGATTCTTCAAGAAGCGTCTTAGCAGAACCCGGCGCGTCGTTGCCGAGAGTTTTATCAAACAAGATTGGATATAACTTAGAATTGCTACGCAAAAACTGCTGTATATCTATAAAGAACATACCCCTGGCGTTACTTCTTCTATCTCGGGTTAAGTATAGTTTTGAAAATTCTGCATCATTATCATAATATGAGGTACCAACAGCGTTGTACTGAGCCTCCAGCCCAGCACTCCTTCTATCGCCAAATTTACTTAAGTATTTGCGACTTTCTTTTTGAAATGGGGACAAAAAAAGCTTAACAGCGTCTTCTGCATCCTCATTAAGACTAAAAAGCGGTGATTCCACACCAAAACCCATAAAGCCATCATATGGTTGAGTCGACAAATCTACTCGAAAGTCTTGTATTAGTGCATTAGGCATTTTGTTTAAAGAAAGTCTATGTTGATTAACGCCAGACATGTGTCTTTCACCAACCATCCAGCCTCTATTCTCTCCAAAACCACCATCTCCAGCGTAGCCATCAGGAGCTGGATTAAAACCTTGAGCATGTAAGTGAACAGAGCCCTCCCAAATTTTACCGTTCGGCAGTGTGAATACTTCTCTTGTTTTTGTGGGCGCCCCGTCTTTAAACACTATCTCTGTGTTCATCGGACCTTCAATAATCATAGCCTCTAATAGATCTCCAAAATCAAAATTTATGTCATCAAAGGCCCCGGTAGCATTAAAAAAATCAGGTATGTGCAGCATTGAATAAAATAGAAATCCTAAATTAGGATCTTGCTGCAAATTATGCCTAAACGTTTGTTGAAACGGGATGACATAGTATGGCTTCCCATTTTTTATTTCTTGTCTTGCTTGACCCACAGACAGGTCTTGCATCGACCACCCCTGGCCCATAGGATTATCAATATAGCTAGCTTTGCCAGATAAGTTTTGTAAAATATTAGAATTATTCATCCTTAAAGGAGGAGAATGAAACTCGCTGTCATCACCGAACGTAAAGTCGTCTTGCACTGGAAATATTGTTTGGCTAGCTAAGCTTATCCCCTCTCCCACACCACCTGCCGAAGCTCCACTTCCTAAACTGCTTCTTGGTATATATCCGTCACCAACTTGCTGCTTTGCAACATAAACGCTGCCAACATCTGCATATGTCATATTTTGTGTGGGCATTGGATTATTGCTAGCTAGTAGCTTTTTTATATTGTCTGCATTTCGAAAGGGAATTACCTCAATCATCATCGAATCGTAAATATTAGCCCCTAAAATATTAAAATTATTTAACCAATTTGATTCACTTAAACCAGCAGCTGATTGGTATAGTTCAAAGTGAAGAGTAACATTGACATCGCTTGAATCCTCGGGATGATTCTCTAAAACTATGTTTTTACAATAAACATGTGGAAGAAAGCCGCCGCCAGTTATCATATCTAATATGGCAGACATTAGCAAATCTCCCCGGGAGTATCTGAGCCACCTTCGTAAATATTAAAGGTTTTTCTCTTTTGTTTATCAATAACTTCTTGACAATGTAAAGTTCTAGGATCTGCAAAAACACCCAGCTTTTGATCAATAGGATCAAGCTCGCATAAAATTTCGTCATCTATCTCGTCATCTATTAAGATATCAAAATAATACTCAGAATTTTTCATATTTTCAACAGGATCAGTTTCATCCATAAAAGACAATTCACTTTCCGGATCATGATGTGTAGAGAATGATAGAGGCCTTAATGTTTCTAATATTTTGCCATTTTTTTCTTCTTCTAAAATCTCATAAAGCTCGACATCAAAGTTTTTTTTCTGATAAAAACCATTTTCCTCAGAAACTTTTAATAATACATACATCTCTTCTTCTGTGGATGTTATTGCTATATCTGAAAAAAGAGGTCCTTCTTCAAATTCGTCTAGTATATCCTCACCTTCAATACCCTCATCCTCTAAATTAATAACTTTAATTTTTGTATGACAATCTAGTTGAGGAGTTAAAATATTATTACTTCCGCCATCGGGCCCGGGAAGATCTTGATAAGTCAAGGCGCCGGATAAATGACCATTCAAAAATAAAACCGACCAAGACGGTATATATTCTGAATTTATATCACTAGCCCCTAAAGGCTGTGTCAAAGCATAGTTTTTCTCTGGACTTCTTTGTAATGTTGCGGCGCCTACAGTTTCTTTTCCTGATAAAACTAAATTGTAATTATTGCCAAATTGCCTCTCTAGGGATGAAAAGCTTATTTGAGGATGACATGTTTGAGTAGATCTTATTCTATCTTCAGACTCATTTTGAAGCTCAATAATTCCTGCTTTTTCAGAATTATACAAAATATTATCGTCAAAAAAAGAATAATATACAGGAGAAAACTCTCCTTTAGATAACAGATGACGTCCAAATTGAGTTAATTTAATATCTATGACTTCTTCTTTTTTATTAAAAAATTCCATTATTTATTTACCAACATATCTATGTCAATCTTGAGTGTCTCTATCAAAGAAAAATAATCGTAAGGCCAGTTAGAGCCCCAAACTTCACTATAAGTAATATTCTCTAGTATTAATTCACCAGAAACTTGTTTTTGATTTTCTCCTGTGTGAGCATATGGTGTAACATATTTTGCTCTCATTAATTCGTGCACCTGCCTATCACGATATTTTTTAAAATCTTTTGCCCCTCTCTGCTTTACCTTAAATACCATAAATTTTATATTTTTATAAAAATCTTTTGTACTCCAATTTGGTATTATAGATTTTTCCTCGTCAACATAGGCTTTAAAGAATGCAGGATCTTTTAACATACCTTGTGCTCGTAGAGGCGGAGACAAAAAGTTTTCATATCCCAAATCTTTAAAATATAATCTGTCTGTAGAGCCAGGAGTATTAAACGCTTCTTCAAAAATTGATTCAAAAGTTCTTCCCCCGCTTTCTGTAGCAATGACGCCAGCGGATCCAAGGTCATCGTAATTTCCTTGTCCAGCCAATATCTGATTGATGTATGCTATGACCGCTGCATCGCGCTCTTGGGGCCCATCGAATTCTAAAGTAGTATCCACTATTTGTTCTATAATTGTTTTAATTTTAGCACGAAATGCTGCTTCTTTACTAACAACTGATTTTACACCATATGGCATCCATTCTGGCATAATTCCATCTGAATTCATTGGAGATAAAGAATTGGGCGATATTGATAAAGTACTAATGGCTTTTTCAATTTTTTGTGAAATTGTTGGCATAATACCTTGATATATATCGATTAAATCTTGTTTTGAAAAAGTGTGAGTAAATGGCACAACCATCATTTGAAATGGACTGACATTACCATTGTGTATAAAATCAAACTCTGGCGGCAGTTGATAGCCTAAATTATGATAAGGATTTGCTAAATTATCAGTGTTTAAGAAAGGTTGTATATCACCAATAAGAGTAGAAAGCATAGTTCCAACATCAGTTTGCAGCAAAGAATCCAAGTTTTTATTAAAAACAGCTGGAGTACTGCAGCCTAATAAATTATAATTTTTTTGGTTTGGTACTAAATCATTACCAAAATCATGGCCATGGTAGAACTGCCCTCTTTTATGTCTAGGGATGTATTTTGATGTAAGGATCATACTAAGCATATTTTGAAATAAAACCGGTTGAATTGGCAAAAAATGTTTACCAGGTATAATTTCTACAGTGCTGTATAAATTGTAAAAACCAGTTTCAGCTTTACCCATTATATAATTTGCATTACTGTGGGTGCCGTCATCAAGTGGCTTATATAAATCATGGTACCCCTCAATAAATTCTATTGTCTGTTCACTCATCTTAGGACTGTATTTAATTGGAGTATCAAGATAAGGGATAATCACAATTGCCTCATGCACAGTTTTGCTGTTAGCAATTTTTCCAATTGGATATTTTTTAGTTTCGAAATCAATACGAGGAGCCAAAGAACCAGTTTTATTAGTAGTATTATTCTCCTCGGGAGGTAAAGTAAAAAATCCTCCTGGTGTAACGCCATCTGCACTCGCGTTATTTGCCACAAATCCAACAGAACCAGAGATGTTTTCTTCTTGTGTGTCTGAAAACATACTTTTTATTTCTAAATAGAGGCCCTTATCCAACTCACCGAGCGCTTCTTCTTTTAAAACAGCACCTATTGCTTTTTTATCATAAGGATCTGTGCCATAACCACCCCAGAGGCCTCGGCCAGTTTTTATATCATGATAAATATTTTTCACTAGACCAGTTTTTTCAAGAGGTTCTTCTAATATTTGGCCAGTTTGTCCGATATTAGATGCAAAAGATGACGTATATGCAAAAGAAGAAGAAAAGTCTAGCACTGGGCAGACCCACCATGGCGCAATATAAGAAGCATATTGAATCTCCGCAAAGGTATCTGCACCGGCAGCAGGACCAACAAACAAAAGATTCGAAAATTCTACACTTGCATCAATTTTCATTCTGTTTTGACCGGTTACCTCATAAGATGATGTAGTTGGCAAAGTTAAACAAAGAGCACGTTCGTCGCCATGATATGAGCCGGTGTCATATCTTTCAAAATTAAAAGAATTTTTAAGACTCTGGCCCCACAAAAAAGCATAAGTATCATCGATGGCTTGAGGCTCGTATTTTAAAATTTTACTACTAGCACCATAAAAATATGGAGGAGTATATGCTTGATAAGCTGGATCTTGTAAATTAAAATATAAATAAAGCTCAAAATCGTAGCTAGCCAGTATTGGCTCCTCAACTAAAATTGGATCAAAAGCGCTGGTCTGTCCTAAGTCTGGAAGTAAAGCTTTACCTGCGCCTCTAACAGCTGCGTTAGTGCCATATCCATGAATATTAGGTGTGACACACTCCATAGCAGGACCATAAATATAGCCGCGCATGGTACTACCAAGTTTAGTTAAGGAAGATTCTCCGGCTAATAAAGGAGAGTTGCTGCCATCTAAGAATTTTCCTCCAATGCCAGCTTTTCTGGGTCCTTCGCACATAACTTGGTCTTTCCCTGCCTTAAGTTTGACTTCCATGACAAATTCTCTACCTAAGTCTCCTTCACTAAATTGTGCATTCAGAGAGTTTCTCGTTATGATTGGTAGTTTTAAACCTTTAGGGTAGGATGAAAGATCTCCTATATTAATGCTGGGCTCTGAATCAGCAATAAAAAATTCCATTGTTTCGGCTAGATAATTATTAATGGCAGAATGATATAGATTTGCGTCTACATTAAACCTACTACTTAATATCTCATCTTTGAAACTATTATCGAAGGCCCCGCCGAACTCTGGGCTCAATATAGGAAACGAAGTATATCTAGCGCCTGGCGTTCCAGCCATGCCAACTGTTCCACGACGGTACTCAAAGCCTGGTAGAGTATACGCGCTGTCGGAAGTGGAGCGGCGATCTGCCTCAACAAAATCAGATGGCAGAAAGACGTTTCTGCCATTAAGTAAATCAATTGGTGGGTCAGTATCAAAATCGTATAAAGCTCTAAATGGCAGTCGATGAGTGGGCGGAGTTACCAATACAGATGGTATGGCTTTTGCAGCGCCCATCATTTGGCAACCGCCAAAGTTAAACGAAGCAGAAATATGTATATTCAAATTATCTGGATTTTTGTCAGACCAGCTAGAAAAAGGTGTGTCTGGATCTGTACCGGTTGCAGATCCTTGGAATAAAAATCCGCCGTCTGTTGACGCGTATGCTACAGTAGTTGATCCAGTTGGAAACCAGTACTCGGGCGTAAATTTTGCAATACCTTCATTGTTTGAAGCGTAAATAGGCCAGTCGACAGCAATACCGGACTTGATAGAATTATATAGTATGCCCGGGCCAAACAAAGGTTCAAGGATAGTTTGTTTTGTCATTTCTGCTCTAGTGCGAAGATTAGTTACATTAGAGTAGGACTCTTGTTTAACATGTGATTTTCCCATTCTATATGCGACTATTGGGTTGTTGCCCGCGTTATATAGAAATCCGTCATTAAAGTGTCTCGCTACTTGCACCGTTCTAGATACAGGATAAAAACCATCTGTAATTCTCATTTTTTTATTAGCTTTAACATTAAAACTAATAATATCAGGTATTGTGTTTTCGCCCTGAGAAAAGCCTTTTCTTCCGTTTGATAAAAGATTATTAAATGATGAAAAATCATCAGATGAAAAATACAAGGCTTCAAATTTGACGCCCTGCTGATCAAGGCGCCAGTGATTTCTAAACGTTTCTGTATTTCCCATAGTGACAAAAGAACTAGTTACTTCTGAACTGGCTGGGTTAGTTTCATGAGACCAAGCGTTTGGATCTTTAGAATCCAAATATTTAAATATCTCAGATTCAGTTATATCCTGCCCTCCGGTAAAGCCAACAACAGTTAGCTGGCTTATATCAGTGGTAATACTTACATTACCAGCTTCCCCTGCTGTAACTTGTGTGAGAGTAATGCTTTGTGGCCCGTCACGCCCAGAGGGTGGCGCCTCGGAAACTGTAATTTTATTGCTATGCCCATTTCCATGCTCAATCGCCTCTTTGAGCGAGATTAGGAACTCCTGCTGTGTGCCTGACGATAAGTTAATGCTAACTGCGACTCCACCGTCTTCATCAGAACCTGCTGTGCCAGCACCAGTATCGGTGTTTGCGTCATTAGATAGTATTGTACCAGTCTCTGTGCTACCATCGCTAGCAGAATTAGTAATAACATATCTTACTGTCTTGCCATCAGACGAAGTAATTGTAATGTGTTCCTTTTCTGTCATGCCAGACGTAGCGTCGCCATCAGCAACAGTAATTGTTGCTGTAGCTACTTTATTATTTTCTGGAAACGCATCACGCGCACTTGAGGATACAATTCCGCCATGAACTGTGAAAATATCACTCTTGTTTGTGGTCGAATTATCTATAGTATATGGACTATTTGCTGAACTCCTGTTAAGAGGCACCATTATATTTATTTCTGGGCTCAGAGGATCTCTTTTAATCTCCACTCTATCAAAAACGTTTTTTTGTCTAGCTAAACCATAATCTAAAGGAAAGCCTTTTTTATAATATTCGCTTAGGTGCTCTGATATATTAAATTCAGGTACAATAGAATAGTCTCTTCCCATATGTTTTAAA
>MDSZ01215465.1_pt1 | contig 67055 bp, 59 predicted proteins | sample 811201 | NCBI WGS metagenome assembly MDSZ01 (sample SAMN05326647, study PRJNA326480) | marine metagenome | isolation source: seawater | place: Indian Ocean: North | collected 2010
TCTTTAAGGTCCAAAAGATGAGCCTTCATCATTGGAATAAGTCCGTGGTATGACATTTTATCCTCTCTTTCGCCACTTATTGTAACACTGTCAAATGTGAAATTTAATGCTATTCTCTAAAAAATCCAAATCATTAACGATAAGTGCTTTTTGTTTTTGCAACTTTACAGTTTGCTTCGACATCTCCCCTACATCATTATAAGGAAAAACTGGAACAGTCCTTGCAACAATGCCATATTCTTTTAATTTTTTCGCTATGGCAAACTCCTTATCTTTTGCATCTGTATCAAGAGCTAAGTATACGTTTGGACGCAGGTTACAGATCTTTCTAAAAAGCGTTGAAGTTTCTTTTAAAGTGGAGCCCAAAAGGGGTATCGCGTTGTCGCATTTTATAGCGTCGAACACTCCCTCTACCAACATAATGTCTTTGGACCAGTCTATATTTAGATCATTAAAGATTATATCCTTACTAACTTTGGGGTTTTTGTATTTCATCCAGTCCTCAGTGTACGATCTTGCGATAAAGTAGTCTAATTTGCCCGTGGTGTCGAAACTTGGTATTATTATTCTGCCTTTGTATTCTCCGTAATCAGAAAACCCCATGCGCCAGAATAGTATATCCTGATCTGTAATACCGCGGTCGTAAAGATAATTTAGCGCCTTCTGTTTTACTTTTGTCTTTTTTCCAGTTAAAGTCTGAAAATTATCGGGGAGATCAACTGGTACGTCTATTTTGTGTTGTGGCGGGCCAAATAAGTTCTCGTATTCCGAAAGGTCAACCTCTCCTCTAAGTTGCTTCCAATCAGCGTAGTATCCTGGTGCGTACTTTTTTATTAATTGAGAAATTTTAGTTCCTGAATAGTCGCAAATCCAACACTTAAAAACATCCCTTTCTATGTTGACTGAAAGTTTTCGTTTGTGATGGCTACACCTAGGGCAGTGAAACAGGTGTTCTTCATTGTTAGTCCAACAACTTCCTAGTGCTTTTTTAAGTAGATTCAGCTTCTCTGGCAATTTTGTCTCCTGCTAATGCGATAATTATGCTATCGCACAAATCATACATACCGGGTTTGGGGTTTCCATGTTTTGTATATTCTATCGCAACTGCAGGGTGTTTGTCAAGTATAAACTCAAGAACTTTTTGTTTCGCGTTTTCACCTCTTTTGACGGTCAGGCCGGCTTGCTTGCGCGCGCTGGTGGCGGCTAACATCGATGGTTGAATGTCAAAAATCTCGTAACATAACCACGAAACAATTCCGTTAAACCTCGAAAGAGTTGAAAGAGTCTGGGCGGAGGAGAATCCAGATCGAAAAGAATGTAGAGACTGCTCTATAAATATGTTAGTTATGTTATATTTTTCTTTGAGGGTGTTTAAATTACACTTCAAAAAAGAGGATTTTTCATATAAAGAAGGAAATTTTCGCTTGTTTCTGGTATCCCAAAAGACAGCTTCGACTATTTTGCCATCTTTCATTATTGTGGCACCGGTGATAGAGGTTGATATGTCAAGACCTAGTGTGATTAGCATACATTGCCTCGAATAAACTTGAAAGTATCTTGTCTTTTTGCTCTGGGTCTGTGCAAAAAAACCAATGCCATACTACAGTAGACTCTATCATTTCTAGTTCTTTTTTTATATCTTTTATTTTACTTTCTGTTTTTTTTAACCTTATTTCATCAATCTCTGGCACCTCCAGATCTATATCGATGGCGACATCTGCCATGGCAAGCAAATCATTATTGTCCATAGCTTCTACTGCTTTTAGATATAGTTTTTCCTTTTTTTCTTTTTCGTATCCTTCATTCAAGTGTAATAATTTATCAGGGTGAATTTTAAGAGCAATTCTTCTAAAAAGTTTTTTAACTTCAGGGTCTACGTCTTTTTCTGAAATTTCTATTCTTTCCTCTTCTTCTGCAGTGTCAGATGCCTTTTCGTTTTCTTGCTGTGTTTGATGGGTTTCTTGTTTGTTTTCCGATTCTTTTACTTCATCACTGGGGTGGGCAATCGGCCCAGGCGGTTCCTCGGGGGGTGCAGCCTGCGGCACTTCTGGAAAATATTTTCTTTTAAACATTGCGTTCACTTCACGTGAGGCAGAAGCAAGAATCTCCTTTGATACTTTTAGTTCTGCTTGTAACGCTGACAATTTTACTGCTAAAAACTTTATTTTTCCTTTTTTAAATTCCGACATGATTAGAAATCTAATTTCATTTTAATCATGAAATCTCTTTTCTCTGTCTTTTTAATTGGATTTGCAAGAGATGCAATTGCTATAAGATTCTTATCTTTATCATATATACCAACTTTCGAAATGTAAGTTACTCCTTCAAAATCTTCTTCGTAACTTACATAATCTGATTTGTTTATTTTTTTCAAATCCTTTCTAGCCTCTATATATTGCGAACCAGATTGGTGAAACGTCCCTGCAGATCTACTTACAAAAGTGGGATTATGAGAGAAGTTATGTTCTCCTTTTTCCGAAAACGCAAACATAGTAATTGATGGTATTTTGTTGACCCCTCTGAAGAACACAGAATAAGAAGAACTAATTACTGAAGTGTGCTCCAGTGCTTGCCCTGCTTGTCCTGTTCCTGTGCCAAACGACAACCACGAAGGGTTCGATAAGGAGCTTGTAGAAAAAAAATAATCCTGATGGTTTGGTTCAAGATTTGTGGAACTTGTTAGCAACAAAAGACCTTGTGTGTAAAGAGCTAGCCCAACTTCTTGACCGGAAGAAGGGCCATAGGTCTCTACCAACCTACCATCACCATTTAAATCTTTCGCAGTTGCAACAAGTGTACCTGTTATGTAGTAATTTAGCTCCAAAGTCTTCTTTTCAACTTCTGACCCATAAAAAATACCAGGAATACAAACCATATTGACAGCACTTGTTCCTAGGTTTCCATAGTTTATTCTACGGCCGACTTTGTTACTAGACTCTATTACATTCTTTAAAGCTCTAATATATTTTTTGTTTGTATGAGCATCCGAAACACTAGAGCTGAATTCTTGGCCGGCTGGGACGTATATCCTACTTAGGGAGGCGCTTAATGGGTATGTTTGGGTTACTGTGTCCCCAAAAGCATAAATTTCTGCGTCGTCAAATTCTCTTGTACTAACCGCTTTTAAAGAATATCTGCTACTGTTTTTTTCCACAAAAGCAGTAATCAAAGACCCTGAAGGCCGATTAATGTTAAGTTCATGCAAACTTATGTGGCCGGATGGAATGTGCTTGATTTTGTTTGAATAGTCGCCGTCTACTGAACGTTCCCTGTTGAGATAGGTGCTGCCGCTGTGTACGACAAAATCGAACTCAGGCTTAGCTACTATAGTGTTGTTAACTATATCTTTATGCCTAAACCTTTTGAAGCTCATTTTTAATAATCCAGTCTAACTCTCAAATTAAGCTCAACTGTTGGATCCTTACGTAATGGTTCTGAAAGTTTTGCTACTGCCAAAAGCTCATTATTTGGAGAATAGAGCCCGACTGTTGTAACGTAAGAACGTGGCGGGTTAAGCATCTCATTTGAGTTATCTGATCCTTCTTTCACTCTTATTTTGCTTCCTGACAAGTACGTTGGGTTAGAGCTATAATTAAACTCATGATGATGGGCTCGACAAAAATAAATTGTAGAATTCAGTTCTGTAGTATTGTTAAAAGATATATTAAATATTCTTTTTCTTGCCGCATCTGCAAATGAGTTAATTGTCGAACCTGTGATTAGCGCAGTGGTCTTTATCCCTCCCGGCGTTAAACCTGCAAGCTGAGTTGCTGTTGTTGCTCCTTCAAAAACAGAAGCAGTCAAAACAGCTATACCGGCTTGGTAATACAAAAGACCCACGGGATGGGTACCGTTAGTTAAGACGCCATACTCTCCTGCGGGTGAATTAACCTTGTAGGAATTACTTGCACTGACATCAGTAATAGTCTTTGATTCTAAATGTGCCTTTTGTTCTATGTTAGCATAAACAGAAGAGGTTACCACAGTCATAGAAAAAGACCCCTTCTTAATTTCATCTTTCGTCAAAAGTCTTGAAAAATTTAAAAACACTGCTTCATTTATTTCTCTATAGTTTTCGCCTGCAGCAGGGGCTTCAAACGAACCAGAAAGATCGAAGGTCCTAACTAGACTTCCAGTGTTGTAACCTGCAAGCACCTGAGCCATTTGATTATAAATGTTTACTTTCTTTGATCTTTGAGCAGTAGTGGCCCAAGCCGTTGATGATGAAAGCGATTCTGGTCGGGTGCTGCATCCTAAAGTCACGTCGAACAAGTGGTTCGCTGAAGAGCTAGCGTATGGGTAGTCGTAGACAGACTGAAACATGCCGTGTGAAAACGTTTTAATGTTGTCGGCCCGGGCGGATACCCCGTTCTCTGCTGTTATAGCAATGTTTGTATATGTGCTTCCTGAAACTAAAGCACCTGTTATTGGTATATTCTCGTGCAGTAAAGTTCTTGAATGTGTTCTGTCTGCGTGAGATATTGGTTTAAATGTTACGGCCATTTTCTTCTCCTAAGTCTTATGCGGTAATTACGAGCCGAATGCGCTGCCCTTTATGATTCGAATCGGCAGGTCTAATTTGAATCCTGTGTCTACGCCCATTACGCTTATTGTCGTATCAATGTACTTGTAGACATCTATTCCGTTGTTTACACCCTTGAAAGCAAGATCGATGCCATCATTTCCCAACTCATCAAACAAAGATGTTGATAGCTGGACTTCTTGGGTGGTTCTTGGTACAATCCTTAAAACATTTCCTAGCGGGCCTGCAAACATTTCCGTTGCTGCTATTGGCGCTAGCTGGTTGTCATCCATTGAAGAGTCTATATCGTCTCTTCTCCGCTCTGGAATGGAATCTCGTGGTCCCATAATTGATGCATTTCCCCTTCCTTGAGTCAACCTATATGTTACAATACCATCGTCGTCAAAGTGAAAATCGTTAACAGGCTGTGCATTGCCTTCCCCCACAAAAGATTCTAACTTCAACAATCTTGAGTCCATCTTTATCAAGAATGATCTATCTAATAGATTTTCATCAATCTCAGTTGCAATACTCATCCCATTAGCTGCGGAGTCTATGCCCTGGTCCACACAGATGTGGGTGGTTGTAGAAGCAAATTCTCCAGACACTCCGTGTAAAAATCCAAATTCCGCGGGCTGGTTAAGGGTGTTGTTTCCTGTGTAAGTGTGGTTGTCTGCTATTAGATTCCAGCCGCCTAATGACACATTGGGTCTGCAGCTGTCAATTTTATTATTGGCTTTTAAAATTGGCAAATAAAGAATGTTATTTCTCTCAAAGGTCATCAATCTAGAATGCATAAGAGACTGATCACTAGTGAATGCTTCAAGTAATGGCGTTTGCATTATCTCTAAGTCATAAAACGCCGAACCTCTATTATCGCTAGAGTCAAAAAGCGCATAGTTTATCTCTTCGTCTCCTAGAGCAAATTTTTGAATTCTAAAATTGCCCTTTGCAAGTTTTTGTCGACCCAAGTCTGTTAAGACTGCGTCTAATATAATATCTCCTGAATTGTCCAAAAATGCCATTATAACGCTCCTTCTGTTAACAAAATCACTAATAAATAGTATTTTGTTTCTAATAATTCTTTTTATTTTTTACCTTAGCGATGTACAAATGTCCAAGAATCAATAGCCATCATCTTCGACCGGAGCTACTCTACCTTCACGTTCAGCAAACCAGGCTGCAGTGGACTGCACGTTTCTCTGAACTTCTGGTGCAATTCGTTGCCCTAAAATCTGCGGGAACTTCTTTGTTCTTTTGGCTTGAAACTTCGCATTTATATCTAGTGTTTTTCCTGTTGTTTTTGATCTGATTCTAAACTTAAATTTTTTACCCCAAACAGATTCCGCACTTGTACCCGGGCCAAGGAAAAGATTTTCCACTGCGGGAGCTGTGTAATAAAATTCTTCGTTTTGAGGCGCATTAGTATAGACGGACTCTCTATTCTCTTCTTCTGGTATGTCTGATCGTACAGGTGCAGCCTCGTAGTTGACCTCTGCTTGCTCTGGCGAAACTTCAATACTAAATGCACGTTGGACTGTTATGGCTTGATGCTGCTCTGTTTGTTGTTCAAAAAGATCCCATTCTAGCCTTAATTCAGTGTCTGTACTTACTATCATTAATGTGTATATTTCACTAGGATTAGAGATCCCATCTTTATCTCTTGTTCTAAACGTCATATAATATCTGTGGTTTGGTCTAATCTGTAAACTAATTGCTGGAACGCTTGTCACCCTTCTTTGTCCATTCGCAAAATCAGAATATGATGTCGGTATGGTGTCAAGCAAAAAAGCCTCATATTCTACCGAGCTATTGTCTGTTTCATAAGATATCCTTCCCCTTCTGTCGAAGGGTTGATCTCTTCTCATGTTTTCGAATATTTGTATATCCTCTTCTAAGATTCCATATGGTTTTTCAAATTCAAACCCACTTCTTTGGCTAAAAAACATATTCACTCTATCTTCTGCCATTCTTGTGCGGCCAGATTGATTGTCTTGTGCTTCCTCCACTGTCACGTTCGGATAAAGAGGGGGTAGGTTAGAAACTCTTATAGTATCTTTAAAATAAGGTGCTTCAATATAACTTTCTACCCTTTCCGTTCTAACTCTAAACGCTGTTGCTGCTTTGTTATCAAATATCCGGCGGCCGACATCCCCGGCCGCGCCGACGTATCTAGCAACAAGGTCGGTGTTAGAGAGATCATCTCTGAGTAGAAGCTGTTTACCTGTTAGAAGCTCTTGATTATTCTCAAGATTTTCGAGGGCACCAGTTGAAAGAAACATGTTTTGGTATCGATATTTTGAACCCAAAACGTAGTTTATAGTATATATGCTATAAGTGTACCTCTTGAATGGAAACACTTGTGCATCAATAAATTCAAATTCTTCGGTATCTGGATCATTGAACAGATAAAAGTTTTGTATAACTTCCCCTGTCTCCGCGTCTCTTTTTTCAATTTTGTAAGCTACAACTTGAGAGTAAGCAAGATCTTCATTTAATATTTTTGCAAAAGTTCTATGATGTTCTGCTATTAATCTTTCCTGAGTCCGGGCGAACATGCCCATAACAGCTGGAATTAATGTTGTGTTTAGTGCATAACCTAAAGGAAATTCGTTTTTCATCATAGTTTCATCACCGTAAGACATGTCATTGGCGTCACCGCGTAAATATCGATTAATATCACGCCTGCTTATTTGATAGTTGTTAGGAGTGTACTCTGTTACTACTTTGTCGTTTAAAACTTCGCCGGTTCTATCATCTTGCTGGTTCAAAACTTGAGTAAATAATATCTCTTGTTTGTTTTCTTCTTTAGTTATCATATCTAAAAGAACTTTATCCAGCTCCTGATTTTTAAAAACGGCCGCGATATCGCTGTCATGATGCATGTTAAATGATATTTTTACATGGGTGCCTATGTCAGATTCTGCTAAAGCAGTCTGGTATCTTGGCTGTTCTAAGCTTTGCTGTATCCAGGAATTTGCACTGGCGATTAATTCAACTTGTTCTGCGGGAAATTTTTGGTTGAAGTCATCGTGTGTACTAATCGTGGGATCAGCCTCCATGCCCAATTCGGTTATAGCATATATTCTATAAGCACTTTTCAACAAGTCCAACTCCGACAAGCCTTCAGGATATTCAGTTGACGAGTCGGAAACAGACTCTAACAAGACGTTGTCTTTTATCACTTCTCCTTCTTGTATAGTTTCTGCTCGAAAATAAGCTGCTGGAGCTTTAAACGACGAATCAAACTTGTAACTTGACAATGGAAAACCTACTGGGATCGATGAGCCGCGCGGCAGGTCGGCCTCCTCAAAGTCTGGGTCGTCTGATATACGTGTGCGCCATCTCCCCTGGTTAACATCGTTGATGTGTGGCAAGCCTCTGAATGGATTCGCCGCTATGGATAGCCTCGAGGCGGCGTTGTACTCTTCGCGCGGGCTGCCGGGATCAGGCAGGAACAAATCTTCATAATTATCATTATCTGAGAATAAAGCTTCGATACTGTCTCTGTGGACCACCAAAAAAACGTCTTCTTGAAAAACCTTAGTAGCTGGAATTCTTACTGCGGGTTTTACACCCACAGAAAATGGGACGCCGCGGCTGGCGTTGGATGGAGGTGTGCGAATAGCCAGATGCAAAGCTGCCTCCCCAACAAAGTGAGATCCAATAATTGTTCTTAGCTCTCCCTCTTCAAAGGTCCACAATGAACCTGCAACATGGCGGAAAATGTCCATTCTCTCAAATCCGTCGCCCAAATGAGTTGAAAGTTCTTGGACCATCTGAGCCGGAGCTCGATAGACGGCCTCTGGCGCTTGGCTAGTATAGTTCTGCCTTTCTACCAAGACAGTTTCTCTAAGGGCGCCGGGTGTACTTCTAGTTAAATCTCGCGTATCCCTCTCTGGGAAGGCCGGGACTGCAGGTTGGGGCGCCTCTTCACTAGGATCACCTGGGGGTGTGCCGCCTCCGCCGCCGCCGGGTGGATCGTCTACAGGCGGATCACAAGGTTCTGGAATGTATCTGCAATTGTCGTCTTCCATGTTTATACCTCCACCATCATTACATTGTTAACTGGTATTATATTGTCCTTTTCTCTTTCTGGTTCATACTTTAGAATTACAAACTTCTTTCTTGTTTGGGTCGACATTTTTCTTCCCTGCTTAAGTACAATGGCTAAGTTCGCGGTTGACTTTTCCACACCAGGGCCAACCATAAAAGCAGTAGACGCATCGCGATCATAAGTTGATCCAGGCAAATTTATATTTCTAGAAACCTTGCCGGGCCCGGTGCCTAAGAATCTGGCCTTAAAATTTGAGTTAGTGGCACCTTGAGAAACAATGGAATCGAACAGTCCAAATATTTTATTCATTTGGTCGTACAAATTTCCGAGCTGCTTTCTTGTTTGTACCAAATCTTTGTATGTGCTACTTATAGAATTAACAAAAAAATCTTTATCTGTACCTTTGTAAGCAGCTTCACAAATCGCCTCTTGAACCTCTTCTGACATGTTGGGCGAATTATCAAATAAATTTAACGAGCGCGCCATCGATAAAGGACTGGTAAAACTAACTCCTGTAGATGTTCCAAGCGCTAACCCTGAAAAGGTTTGTAACATTTGAGGAAAAAAAGACTCATCTTTTTCCGCCATCGCAGTGTTTTCCGCATCGAGTTTTCTAAGTACGTTCATTTTTGTGTCTATAAATTCTCTTCTAAGGGGGCTGGAAGTGCTGTAATCTTCGAACGTTGATATAATTTGAATATGTCCTTCCGTCCTGTGTTCTATGTCTTTCATTCTGCCTGAGTTAATCTCTGGCCGTCTGCCAGTTTTTTGAACGACGTTTACTTGTTTTTCCTTAAACGCTACAGGGTCACACAGGATATACCTTGAGGGAGTTATATCATTAAACGTTTCTGGGTTTGAGTTTAATCTCAGATATAAGTCTTGAGATGAAACTATAGATTGAAAAACCCCCCTTGTTTGAGAATAGTCAGCCAGAACGCTAGTCTTTGAAAACGCGTCGATGAAGACATTGGTTTTTGAAGATACTGTTATCTGCCTTTGTATATGTGCTGGACTATCGGGAACACTTATTTCTTGTCCGTGACTTATAAAGCCGTCGAAAGATTTTTCGACCCCTGTGTAAAGCACATCTTTTAAAGTGGAAGCTAGAGATGACAGCAAATCTTCAAACTGGTGTAGAGTTTCTAAGCTAACCCCAATCGGGCTTAAAAAATTATATAACCTTTCTTTCACCGAATAATGCACTGGTGTCGAACCAATAAATCTCACAATCTCACAGTAGGAGTCCACTGCTTTTTTGATTGTGTTTTCAAAATTTGTACTATTTTTAAATGCTGGTGTGTGATCACCTATTAAATAATCATAATTACCATGCAAATAGTCATCGCCTGCTGGGTTGCGAACAGCTGCAGTAGATGCCTCTTTTATATATTCTTGAAAATCTTTTAAACTGTCTTTTAGTCTATTAAACATTATAGATATTACATCCCGCGTACCATCGTGTAAAATCAGCTCTAACAAGTAGGTGTATTTTCCACTTTCGACGTTGTGAAATAAATCAAAATCTTTTATTAAAAAATGCCGGTGATGTGTTCTTGGGCGGGATGAAGAATCAAGAAAATTTCGAAAACTTAGCACCTCCACTTCTTCAATGGAACCCCTTGGTGTCTCTGCGGCCGCAAGACCGAGGGAAGGACCAGAGTTACGGGAGCGGCCAAATACTCTTTGGTTTAAAGATCGAGTTTCGTCAGCTGATGAAATTAAAAACATGTCAGTATCTTCTGAATTGTACCTTGGATATTCTGGTGTAGCTAGCTTATTTGATGAATATGGTATGCTATCCACTCTTCTTCTGGTTATTTTTATTCCTGCTATCTTACTGTATCTTACTGCTTCCGACACAAAGGAGGTGTTTCCTCTTTCATCGTGAAAGTTTACAATGTGCCCAAAAGAAGATTCTGATTTTATTATATCTAATATGTTGATACCTAGCACGAAAGCATGGTTACTATTAGCTAACGACGGTACGGCGGTGTTCGTCTCATCTACAATAACATTTATATGCGCGGTATTAGCTGTGCCGTGTTGTACTACATTTAAATTATTTATTCTATCAGAATACAAAGACGCGATGGCCATTCTGCGGATCTTTTCTTGTTTGTCCAGCAAAGTATTTTGGTCAAAAAAAGAATTTAAAAAACCCTCTACTTCCTGGCCGGCGGGTGCACGAGAGGATCCAGCGTGGGCAGCCAACCGATTGGCCGCCGGAGTCCCAACTATTGAGCGGTGAGCCCCAAACGAAACATCTGAGGAGATTTTATAATTTCTAACTTGATGTACTGTAAGCCTTGGGCCCATTTCTCCTTCCATATGGCCAGCCATCCAGCCAACATAACCGTCAGCTGAATTATTAGGGCCGTGGTAGTGTGCAGGGCCATAATAGGGTATCATTCCAGCGCTTGGATCATCCACAAAAAACGCATTTATAAAGTTTGGAATAGTTAGCCTTCCATTTTCCGCCCTCTCTAACAACAAATCATACACCAAACCTCCCCCTAGTGCGTCGGTATACTTATCTTCTTCTACTAATACATGAAAAAATGACACTAAATGTAGTCGATTTGTTGACATTTCAGAATAACTTGTAGGTGGATCATATGGTATTTCTATCTCTCCATACACATCATGGTAGTACTCACCCCCAAGATCTGAAGCTGAAACCCTCATTGTTCTCTGATTTTGCAATACTTCCTCGAAAGCCATCGAGGCCATGGCTTTGGAATCCGCTATGCGATTAATTGCAAAGCTTGGTAGTTGATTGAGGTCTTCAGCTAATAATTTCTGCTGTTCTCTGTTTATCATATCTATTGCTGCCTGCCGGGTGCGGACATTCATCAGGTTCGTTATTAGAGAGTAACTTGTATCATCTAAAATAACAAAAAATATTCTAATATCTCCAATTGATGAAAAATCGCGCAGGAGTGTACCGGAGTCTATGCCTTGCGGTAATCTAAGGGCGTACTCAACTTTTACCTTTTGCTGGTGGGAGTCAACTATTCTAATTCTTTTTGTAGTAATAATTGGGAACGCGTCTTCGCCATAATAATTTGCCACTAGCTTTCACCTCTTCTGTAGTAATTCTTTTTTCTTCCTGATTCGATAGTGAAACCGGGAATGTCCTCGTCTGTCCTAATGTGAAAAAATTTTCCTACTTCTTCTAGATCTTCTATTCTTCTCAGGTCATCGTCGCGGCCGTCGACCTCTATTACTTCATAGACCTCTATTTCAAAATTGTCATTGCCGAAAAATGCATTTACCTCTTCTATGTCAATAACTATGTCCTTTGAAAGAACGTTGATTTTAGAATTATCGGCGAAAACAACTTCTCTAGAAGATAAATCGAAATACGACTCTTGATTTACCATTTTACGAGGTTGAAGGTTCATTCTATTTTCTTCTATCCTGTATTCAGGATTTATTGTAATTTGAGGGATATTTTTTATTATTCCAGAAGACGTTAAGTTTAACATAGTAATACTTCCAGATATTCTCTGATCCAATGTTCTAACCTGTATTCTTGGCGCTTTTTCATTTTGTATCTCTTTTGAATGAAGAGGGTACAGAAGTAATCTTTCTTGGATTAGTGGATCTAAATCTCTCTTTATTTCTTTAAATATTAAACTATGGCGCCGGCGGTCGGACTCTGTGTTGTCTGCCACTTCTTGCTCGTCTAAATAAGACTGTTCTACCGGATAGGATACGTGTCTAGTCTTTAGTCGAGGCGTGTTTTCAAGAATTCTAATTTCGGTGTCGTTCTGGTGTTCTGCAAAATTTGCATAATCCGAGTCATACAATATATCATCATCAAAAAACCTATAATACACTGGTTTAAAATAGCCTCTTGACAACAAATTTTTACCAAACTGCGTAAGCTTAATATCTATTACTTCTTCCTTGCTATTAAAAAACGACACTTATCTTTACTCCTTTATGTAAGTTATATAAACTGCGTCTGAAGCTTCTAAGTCGTACGTCAAAGTTATTGTGTTTCCTAGTATGGTATAATCCCTTGAAGCCCCGTAAGACTGCAACATTCCGTTGACATACAGAGACTCTGTTCCCGATTTTATTGTTGCTGTCGCGACTGTTAGTGTATCTGCTGGTGTGGGTATTGGGTCATCATCTGCCTTGAGGGTCTCTCTTACAACCATTTCTATAGTTGCAGACGAATCAGAAGATTGACTTTCTGGCTCAAGCGAATAACTGCTGCCTGCACCAGCTTCACTTATTTCTAATACTTCTGTCTCTTGTGGTCCTTCTTGCATTTCAAATCTAGCCTCTTGTGTTCTAAACGAATTACCATCTTTCTTGGCGACGGACTTAGAATAAAAATCAACTTTACTTTCAACCTTAATTAGTTCAACTAGCGAAAAGTAATCATAAGGCCAATTGTATCCATATTCGCCGAACTCTGTTCTTTCATCTCTTGCCAAATATCTTTCGTCGCCTTGATACTCTGTTCCTTCGAGGTTTTCTATATCTCCCAATGTGTCGCTTACAGAGTTTTCAACTATTTCATAATAATGAGAACTAGCTCTTAATTTTGCCTTGAACACCAGCCACCTAACCTCCTCATTCAAGAATTGTTTTGCATCTTTATAGTTAGATTCTTTATCTTTAAAAATCCCTATATCTCCGGGCTCCAAAAAGCTCGTAACGTATTCAGTATCGGACTCAGAAGAGTCCGAACTCACAGTTGAATGCTGCGGCTTCGATGCAAGGCTTGTGGATACGGGATACATATTTTGCCATATGCTTGCTAAGTCCTCTCTAGTCAATTCACTCTTAAATTGAAAAATATATGCCACATGAGGATCAACATCTTCAGGATTTTGCAAGAAATCAAATTGAGGTGGCAATATATATTTTTCCATCATTCTCAATTGATAGGCTATATTCTCGACTGCGTCCTGGCCGCATTTTTCGTGCCACTCTTCATAACTTTCTTTTATTAGACGCGCGTCGTCGATCGAGGGCGAGTCCTGAAGGTTTTTTGTTAGGAATTCTTTTTTTGCTATATTTAAATCTTGCGCTTGATGAAACGCTGTTTGATTTAGCGAAAAAAGCTTTACTACATTTTTACGATTTTGATATGTTATATAATAAGGTATTGCAACGACTGCTTCACTTATCTTTTTCCTCTCTGCCAGTTGCCCTAGCTTTTTAAAGCTATAAGAGTTACCGCTCTTTCGGCGGCGGCCCGATAAATGAGGTTCTGGAACAAATCCTACGATTGATGCCAAGTCTGCTACATTGTTTTGCGGATCATAATCTGCTGATTCGATTGTCAAATAATAGCCTTTTTGTTCTGTTTTTGTTATTACACTTCCGGATTGGTGCCACATGCCTGTAGAGGAGGTTAGGTATGGGGTTCCAGATTCATTGAACTCTTCGTAATAGGTTGTTTGATATCTTGTCTTCCAGGGCGATTTACTAGTTGAGACCACTGTTCCATTGTTAAGATTTAAAGTTTGCACCTCCCTATCTTGAAAGTCCATGATCGGAGTTTCCCACTTTGGTTGTATAACCCATCTAAACTTTTCGGTAGAACTTGGATCCAGAGGGGTCCGATGGCCCGATTCAGAAACAGTATAGTTATCACTTATAAGTTTTACATACTTCTTAAAGTCAATACTTGCTGACAACGACATAGCTTCTTTGTAATTTGTGTTAGTCTCTGCGTTGCTTGGTTCTGCAATATTATAATATGACGCTGTTACATTATCAATAATTTCTGGTATTGTATATACCTTATCTTTGTTTGGTGTAAAGCTTAATTCGATATAAGGCCTCGTATGTGGATCTAAAAATGGCGGCACATAAGGCAAGTGACCATGCGAACCTGATTTAACTGTAACACTTGCAGATAGCGAAGTCACTAAGAATGAATCTCTTCCTCCGGTAAAGGCTGAAGGGAAGCTGGAAACGAGATCAGTTGTGTTGATAGGGAGTGACATTTGGCCGAGCGGCTGATTGCCAGCTGATCCGGTGTTCAATCTGGTTATCGTCACAGTAGAGGTCGACCCCGGGGCTGAGGCTGTTATCATGTAATCGCCTACTGCGCCTGACAAGGTTATTATTGCATCTCTAGTGTCATCTGCAACTGTCGAGGCACCAAAAACATCGGTGGCAACACGATGAATGTCCACATACCTTACGGTATTACTGTTGAAAGACAGTGCATATGTCGGCCAGTCGACGCCGGCGACGACTTCATAATCAAAAAGCTCGGTACCAAAAGTACCAGTTTGAGAGCCGGTCTGGGATATGTTTGCAATATTTTTTGCGTTATTTCCTAGGCCACCAAAAGCTGATGGCGCGACGGTTGCATTGCTTCCTGTCAAGATGGCCGTGTCTTCGTTCACAGCTCTAGTCCTAGAAAAAGCAGTAAAATTTGCACCGTCTTGAAAGAACATAAAAGAGCTACTTAAAGAAGAGGAGAGTATGTTTTTAACCTCTGTCGCAACCTGTGTCGCAGTTTTGAACCCTGAAGCGCCATCACTAACATCAACATATTTGCCAGTCAGAGTTGATCCAAACTGTACGGAGTTGTAAAAGAAGAGGCTTACAGATCCGCTGGAACCAGAAAGCCCCAGAAGCGGAAAAGTGGCATTGTCATCAATATAATCGTCAACCGTGGCGGAATATTGCGAAGGCTCCTTAAATTCAAAGCGCGCCATTGAGCCGGTATAATTCAAAGAGTCGTAATACCCTATGCTTAAGCCAGTGCCATTAGACGCAGTGAATGTAAACCCAACAGCGTGGCTAGACAATGTCGTAGCCCCACTTAACGAGTACGGCACAAGATTAGTTGGCTCGCGGCGAAGGGGATCTTGGTTTGTGTGATCAAAAGTTATGCTTGCGCTAGATGCAATACCAGATATGCCAGTGGTAGCTTCCTCATACGTAGTGACCCCAACATGACCGTCGTCGACAGGTGGACCGAATGCAGAATGTCTATCGTACATGACTGTGTCTTCATTAAGAAGATAAACTTTCATTTTATAAGTCGTACCTGCAGATAACAAAGGTGCAGTTGGTTCCGATATTAATGTCTGTAGCTTGCCTTCTTCCAAGAAAAAATTAACCGTTTCCGCAGTAAAGTTGTTTATAGCGCTCTTATATGGCTTCAGTGCATGACCAAAACTTTCTTTTAAATTGCCAAAAGATATAGCTATTTTGTTTTTAACTTCTGTCTGATCAAGCATACCAAACCTGGCCGGTCTTTCGAGTACTTTGACGAAATCAGCCGTTCCATACAACAGGCTTGCGCTTGGGTGAGGCTCGTTGTCATGAATAACCTCTGTCATTAAATTTTCAGGTGTCAACATGTCTTCAAACGTGACCCGGTGAGAAACTGAACCAGTAAGCCTAGGAATACCTGCGTCTACTGTTGAGTTTATTGAAGAACCCGTAAAGCAAACATCTGAACCTAGCGACATAAAAGAATGATTTATAATTGGCGTATCATATTTTGTATCAAGTATAGACTCTATGGCGCCGGTGATCACTGAATGAAAAATAGGATAATCTACTGCCACACCTGCTTTAATCGAATTTAAAAGCACACCGGGGGCACCTATAGGCTTAAATACCTGGGCTTTTGAGTTTTCAATTCTTAAATTTAACAAGTTTCTTGCTTCTGTTTCTGTTATTAGATCATTCTCTAAATATTTTGCAGAAAACGAGCCCGATTTCATGTATCCTCTATGAAAAATTTCAGAAATTTGAACTACGCGTTCTGCTGGATAAAAACCTCTGTAGGGTAAAAATCTCTTTACTGCTTGACAGCGCAAGGTTAAGCGACCAGGATCTAATGAAAAATTATTATTTTCAAGATTTTCTCTAACTGGCTGGAAGTACTTCATAAAGTCACTGGTTGAATATGTCTTAAAAAACCTACTACCTACCGATAGTTCTCCTGATGATTTGTCATATATAGCCCCTGTTAGTTGTAAGAAATCTTCTCTTCTTGCAGAAGCGTTCCTATCTTTAGAAGAATATATATCTTCCACAAACTCACTCACTCGATATTCAGGAATCAACGAATATTCTTGCCCAATAAGTCGAATCTCTTCAGCGTAAACGTCGTAATTATCGAAGAAGGGTCCTGTGCGACCGTCTGCTGCTGACCATTTTGCTTCTCCTGATAAGAAAAAGTCTCCGTTATATGCTTGTGGAATTCTTCTGTTGTACAATGGCGCGAACGGGGGAGCGCCCCTGGCAGCGTTCATACCCAAAGCAAATATGCTATAATCGTTCTGAAGAATACCTTCTCCTAGAGTCGCTTGTTCTCTGTTCGCAAGGAACGTATCTCCGTCTAAAAAGAAAGATGAAGTCAAACTTAATGGAGTGGTATTAATATCTTTTCTTGAGTCTAGTACCCAAGTACTGCCGGTTATATATTTACTCGCTGCTGTCGCGATGCTCGAAGTTGATCCGGTAGAAATTAAATCTACAACCTCTATAGAATTAAAATAAGAGGTCTTAAAATTGTCTTCTTGAAAACTCGCTGTTGGCTTAAGGAAGAATTTTTGTGTTGCGTTGTTAATTAAAAATCCATCATATAGCACATTTCCTGTTAATATTAAATTTCTAGAATTTCTTGACGAGTTCCAGCCGAAAAACTCAAAGTTTTCTCTTGTTCTTGCATTTTTTGTGTAAGTGTTGATTTCTCTGGGGTATATTGTCTCTATGTAGTTTAGTTCGCTAAGTTGAAGATCTTTTGCCATTGGACCTTCTAAGAACTCTAAATAACTGTTTATTTTTTCTAAGTTTTTATTTTTTAAAAATTCTTGCTCAGAAAAATCTATGTCGTCTGTCAAGTCTTGATTTGCAAAGCCCGTAACATCATTTTGCACTGTAGCTCTCAAAGAGATGCTTGGCATATCACTTGAAGCGTTTTTAGACAAAAACTCATGCATAAACTCATCGTTATACCACAACTGAGACAATTTAGCTTGCGAAAGTGTCGAGGGTAGAAAATCGTTTTGACTTAAAAATTCTACCATATCCTCTTCTAATATTTCGTGCAGGCTCACCGTAACTGGATTAAATTTTGACGTTACTAATATTTCCTTGTAATTCCTGACAGATCTAGGTGTATTTATAAGGTTGTTGTTTTCTTGCGTGTTGCTATAATCGTATTTGACTCCCGGATACGAAAAAGTGAAAGGGATATCCCCAGTGAAAACAACTGAAAAATCATTACTTTTCTTGTGAGCGCGTACGATCGGGTGCTCAGACCCTCTTATTTGTTTCCAAGTTGGCCACGAATACGGGCCCTGGAGGCCTAAAATTACATCATTTAGGTGAGTTATTGGTGAATTGTAGGCTTGAGTGTTTAATTCTTTATCTATCGTGTAATTATTCCAAGTTTGAATACCTGCGAAATCTGCTGCGTTATACGCGGTTAGTCTTGATGATCGAGAAGTAAAAGATATTGTCTCTGAAGACTTCAAAGATCCTGAAATCTCAAACTTGTGTTGATGTCCAAAATTTGAATTTTTGTTCAAAAAACTATAAACGTCTTCATTCGCACTAGAGGTTACCCATGCATATCCGAAGTCATTTTGTGGTATCTGATGTTGAACAAAAGAGTTGTCATAATTTTTCTCTTTTCCTGCTGAACCAGTGTACCTTAGCGGATTTCTGTTTGTTTTGTGAACTGAGCCCTGTGTCGCGCTGGAACTTCTGTATCCAAATTGCCCAGAATATTCTTTAGAAAATAAATTCAATGCGCTGCGTACACCAACATTTCTGTAGTTTACCGTATTGTAAACTGAATATTCTGCTGATTCCCTGTCCAAAGAGCTTGGACTCAAAGTTTCTGGCGAACCTGGGGCTGAAAATCTATTTACAAATACGTGCTCGCTGCGGCCTCGGTTTGGTACTGCAAAATCTATTAATTTTGTCGTACTGGCAAGATCTGTAATGTATGTTGAGTTCGAGTATTGTCCTGTCAAATCTACCCCTCCAGAGTTGACAAGATGGCAATTGTTAATATGCCGACCCGCAGTTTGAACGATTTCATAATCTTTAGAATAATTTCCCAACAACAAAGGCTCAGTGGTGGTTTTAACATTCCCTATATGGTAAAAACGGGCGCCGCCGAGATCGCGGTGGAACATTGACTTTGCTTTTTGAGAAGCCTTTATAGTTAGCTTGTTGGAAGTTGTTTCAATTTCATAGGCCTCTGGCCGGTCTTTATGTGCTGTTCCGATTTTTACTCTTCTGTGTGGCATCCCTCCTACCTTATCGCGAACAAATGGGCCCTGCAGAGTTGGCGCATCATCGTGATTATTTGTTATAGACAAATTCTGTTTAAATACAGAAAAATCCACTCCTGCAGAGGAGCTATAAAAAGTAAAAGGAAGTAGCAAGTCGGCATCACCATCAAGATAACCATCTGTACCTACTGTATTTGTTTTAACTGTATAGATTTTTTCTTGCTGTGGATTTATAACATCATTGCATTTCTTAAATTCATACAAGTCAGTTGAGTTTATTTCTATATTTTTTCCTTCATTGATTATTTTGTAAAAATCTTTTATTTTATTTGCATTTCTGTTCGAACCCTGATTGTACACTCTTTGCAGATCTGTTGAATACTTGTAAGGTTTTACTAAGTTTCTCAATACATAGTTTCTTGCAGGGGTCCACCCAGAGCCTGTCACCACAGTTGTTAAAACCTTCCTTATGGTTTCCCTATCTCCAATTGTAACTCTCTCTTTTCTGTCTTTGTTCCACAAACAGTGATCGTCTTCAGAGTCTGATATGTGGCCATGTTCCCAATCATAAAGTAATTCGTTAATTGAGAGCAGGGAAGTTGATAAGTTTGGGTCTTTTCTATTTATTTTTGGTAGTTTGTAATCATATTTGTTTCTCTCCAAAACATGACTCTCTACAACGTTTTCAATTCCGGTATGTGAATCCATGGAAGCTGGTACCAATTGTCTCAAAAATGTACCAATTGACGACTCTATCCATCTATAATATCTTACGTATCTTTCAAATTGGTTTTGACTTTCGACTGTTTGGAAAAATTTACCTCTTAAGTGGTCCAAAAACTTGTAAGTTTTACGGTACTTATTAACAGGCTCCCCAATCAAATTGTTGAACGACTCTACACCACCTAAGAAGTTTACCATCTCTCGAGAAATTGCCTCATACATGCTTTTTTCAAAAGATATTAATATTGAATCCGGCTTTGTTTGCTGTTGAAATTTTTCTATTTCTGATTTCTTAACTGATACAGATTCAAGGCCATGAGTTGCATCAATAGGAGAAAAGCGCACGACCGGTAAAAATTCTTCTTGCAGCACATTTGAGGTTTTGTGACTTAAAGCTGTAGATTTTGCAGGATACTTATACCCTATCAAGTTTCCGTATTTGCTAACCATCTCTGCGGAACCTGAAGATAAATCTTCCACTATTATTGTGTTGTCAACTGAGGCTGTCTGCAAGTTTGAAAACTGCCAGCCAAAAATTAAACTTTGCTCTATTGGCCGGTTACTTGAAGCATAGCTGTCCTCATACATAAACGCCTTCGAGCGTCCCACAATTGATGGACTCTGAGAGCGCGCTTGCAGCTCCAATGTCGACAGACTATCGTTCCACACATTGAAGTTGATTATTTTTATATCAGTCTCTTTTGTCACAGACCCTGTGATGTTATCCCTGTGTGCCCCGACGAAGACTGTTTTGTTGGCAGATTTAAACCTCTCATATACGTCCGAAGTGATTACGCTCGAAGTTTCAAAATAGTTTTCTAGATTATCTAAAACATAATTATAACCACTGAATTGAACTTTATATGTCGGGGTTGGGTTATAAACGAATTTATTGTCCGCGTTCTTAGAAATCCTCACAGACAAGTTCCACAAAGAGTTTTTATAAACATTTGGCATCGAGGGAGAAGTCAATTCTGTGTTTAATGAAAGCAACAACGCCGAAGAGGATAAAGAAAATTTAACATCGCCATGGTCAGTTAATCCTGTTTTTGTAGACGACACTTGAAAACTTGCCCCATCAGGGTCAGTGACTACAAAGCTATTGTTAGAAGCACTAACTTCGTGCGCACCAAAGATAGAAGCGCTAGTGACAAAACCTGATGACGATGTTATGTTGGGAAAAATAAAATTACCTTCAAAAGTATATTCTGTCTCTCTCGTGTCTGCTTTTAAAAATGTCTTCTGGGTCTCTGGAGAGCTGGATGACATAAATAAAGTTGCAGACTTGTTATCCCCTAAAAATAAAGATCTCTTTTTTTCTGAGACGAAATCAACCTTGCTGCTTGTTATGAAGAGGTCTGCATTGTGTCCATATAACTTTGTTGAGATGTTGTTTTGATCAACCCCGTAAGAGTGCAAAATAGAATCAAAGGCTCTTTTGCTACCCTTTTTTTTCAGTGTGGAATTTGCAGTGATATTTATATTTTCAATAATTAAATTTTTTAAATCTGCAAATGAAAGCTCCATTACGTGTATTAATTCATTTTCTACATATTCTTCAGCTGTGACCTCAGATATTATCGGCTGAGCTTCTACTTGGAGGCCCGTCTCCTCTAAATTTCTTGATGGCCAGTATGCACGGTTGCCTGCTGTCCATGGGTCAAGATCACGGTGCTCTGCACACTCAATGGTATTATTATCAATATAGCTTGATGTTGTTTCTACGATTACGCCGTTGGCGCCAATTTTAGTGATTGGATCGGCATATTTTATTCCGCGGTGTCGAACGAGTGCGTCTATGCCGGCTTTAATTCTGTCAAACTCAGACGACATCATATGCAGCAAGGTTGCAAAATCTTTTGAATCCTGTGAAGCAGCGTCAATGCGATCAGGTTGGGCCCATTCTGGCAAGAATCTTGTAAGCGTAGATTGGTTATGGTTGTCAAATTGTTTACCGATTGCTGAGTATTCTGATATTAGGGATGAAACCTGTTGATGGCTCGAATCAAGTATGGGGTCTTTTTGTTCTGAGTTTTTTGATATGTCACTCAATGTTATTGCAGATGTGCTAACTCTGCAGGAAGATGCATAGTTCTTTATTGTTCCAAAAAGGTTGTTTCCCGAATAATCAACCGCTATTGAATCTTTTGAAGTGTCTCCTGTTTTACTTCTGTTGAATTTAAAATAGGCGCCTAGGCGGCTAGTATAGTCGTCACTTGTCTTGTCACTTGCGAACACTCTCTTGTCGTAATATTTGCCTATTTCTTTAGCTGTCCTTTTTCCTTTCCAATATCTAAAGTCATCCATGGACCCCGATAAAGACCCTGAAGTAAACGCTTGGGCCGCACCCAGGGACCCGCCCATATAGGCGTCCACTTTGCCCATTGTTTCATACGCAGCATCGCTAACTTGGTGATGAGAATCATAAACACCATCTACGTAAAACTTTACATGTATTTTAGATGATTCTTTCCAAACGCTAACTGCGTAATGGTGCCACTTTGAATCTATTATTGAAGAAGTTGTATGCGTAGATGAGCCAATTTGCAAATCTGTGATTCCCACGGAACCGGACTTGTAGGTTAAATAGAAAGGCGACCCTGAACTTGAAGCATTTAAATAAAGCTTAAAAATTCCAGTCTGTGAATCAGAAAGTTTTCCCGGATACGAACCAATATCGAAAAGCACCTCTGCGTGAGATTCTTGTTCGTTGAATGCTTCTTTTTTTAACCAAAACTCCGCAGTATTGCCCTTGGTTGGGTTCATCGTTAATGAAGTTTCTTCTTTGTGTATGTCACCTACAAAATTTGCCGAGGCGAGATATTGAGGGCCTGCATAAAAGGTCACATATTCACTTTTATTAAAAGCTAAGTGTCCTACAGAAGCGGGCCAATTGTTTTTTAATATTGCAACATCTAATGGGTTTGAAGATGTGTGCCAGGCCAACAGCTGCTCGCGGGTTCCGTCGAATGGATAGTAGTTCACTATATTGTAGGCTGCATCATTGTAGTACTTTTCAGCACTACCGAAACAAGCAAATGTCGAAGGGTCCTTGACTTTTACATCAGGGCGAAAAGTTTTTACATAGTTCCCGTAAGCCTGTAGAACCTTGTCTGATTCTAAATTTTTTGAAATTAGGCCCGAAGATTCGTTTATAGAGTGTCTTTTTCTTTTTAAAAATTGTTTTTCCCTTTTTTCAGACAACTTACTCTTGGGGGGTATATTTTTATAATCAGTCATGGGTCTATTCTAAACTTAAATTTCTCTTTCTGCTCAACGTATTTGCTGTCGTCTTTGTACAAGATGCTTATCTCATATAAATAGTTTGGTTCTAAAATTGACATATCTAAATCAAAATAAGAGCCACTAGCATCGTAAGATAATGAAGAATAACTAGGGCTACTTCCTGTAGAGTATTGTATTACTTCTAAATTATCTGCCTTTCTAGTGATTTTATAATAAGCCTGCCTGATTGTACTGACCGGGGCGTCCTTAGATGCAACTGTATATGCGTTTGGATTCCAGTTTTTATCTCGTGTGTAAATTCTAAATCTAACCTCTTCATCCCACCTGTACGAATCCTTTAGATTTGTTATGCTAGTGACGTAAGACGGTGTTTCTCTGGAAGCACCTGGGTCATAACCGCGCACAGAGAAAGCGGACCCAGTATGCAATTGAGTATACGTCGATCCGTCTGTAGAATGTTGCCAAACATCTCTAAGGGTTGTTTCTGATCCCGAATATGCAAACTGGGCTTTATATATTCCTGTTGAGTGCTTTGACGCTGTAATGAATGTGTTAAAATTAGCGTCATTTCCTACTCCTACGAGCCCTACGGGATTAGAACCTTCGGATGGCACTAATTGAACATAAAAATTTCCTCCTCCTGGCGAAGGGATATCTTTCATCGAGCCTCGTACTTTGTTATAAAGATATATTGTATTTAAATTGTCAGACGCAGGGGCCAGAGAACTAGATTTCATAATGTCCCCTCGATCGTCTTTTATTGCGAGGTCGTATTGAGCCTCAATGACAGGACGAAGTAAAGCATTTTGGGAACTTCTTGTATAAAACTTTTTAGTATAATATGAGCGCTGCTCGGATCCGTCTTCATACGAGCCACTTAACTTTACCAAAACTCCGTTATTAACAACCCCAGTACCGTTTCGAAAATTAACTATTGCGACATTATTTGCGGTAGAAGAAATTATTGTGTTTCCATAAAAACCAGGGGTTGGCTGCACCACATGAACCACGTCGCCGCGGCGGTGGGCAGTAAAATTAGTGTCAGCCACAACTCTTGCATAAAAATTTATCGCTGAATTGGTTGCGTTGTTCCCCGCTGGAACAAAAACAGTCTTGCCACTTACACTCGCTTCGCCGGCGGTGTATTCAAAGATAGTAAAGTCTCCATTAGTTTTTGTTAATGTTATCTTTTGACCTGCAGTAGATGAATTGTTAAAGGTCAGAGAGGCTGTTGCATAGACTGAGGTGCTTTTATAATGTTTTAGCCATTCTTCTACTAGCGATGTTATATCTACTTCTAAATCTTCAGTCCCCGAATCAAAAAATTTGCTGTACTCAACTGGTAAAACTGGACCTGTTTCATTAGCCATGAGAGAGGCCGAAGGAATACTTCCCCCCGAAGAAACCCATGGTTGACCTGTGCTCGCAGAGATCCAATTACTTGCTCCCTTGTGTATAAAATCTATCATGTCAGTGCCCGTTCCCTCTGACCAGGATTCAAGCACGGGACAAACATGTGCATAATAATTTCTAGGGGCTGTTTCTCCATGGGGCGCATTAAACAATTTTAGCTTAAAGTTTACTGAACCAGAAGCTGGTATCTTTTCCGAATCTCTATCTGACGATATTTGACTTATTGGGAACTCAATCAAAGACCTTGCCTTTTCTATAGACCCTTGGAACATCCCGCTGTAAATTGAAAACATCTCCATGACGTCTGAGGCTCCACAGTTTGATCCAGTGGCCCTAGTGCCACCGCTAGAGCCAAAAGAATCGGTGATTGTGTTGTCTTTATCTGCTGTATACCTTTTAATTGACATTATCTTATCATCCCTGTTATATCCAGGCTATTTTTGATTTCCCAGATGCAATTTTCTGGCAAGTATACTAATCCGCCATCCGGAGACAAATTAGAAGGAACGTCTAATCTGGTATCTGAGTAGCCGGATCCTATTTTATTTACTACTCTTACACTATTAACCCTATTAATGTCTGGCATGCTATTCAATATTTTTTCCACTTCCCCCACAGAAAAAGCTTGTCCTATTTCTGGTGTTATATTGTTTATCTCCTCGAAAACTTTTTGTCTTATCTTTGCCAGCGCTGTGGCAAAATCTGTTCTATTGTTAACATTGACATCAATTTTAAGTCCAAAGTTTACAATTAGCGCATCATAAACGTCTATAGTATCAGATATCATTTTGATCTTTCCTAAATGAGATTTAAGATTCCTTTTAAGTGCCGAACTTGCTGTTTCCAGTTTACTTTCAGCGTTCTGAGATATTATATACATATTGATATTTTTGTTTAAATTAAATTCATCCCTTACCGCTGCAGCTCTTCGGATTGTTCCAAACTTTGCGGGCATCAAATATGCTGCGGCGACGTAATCCTTTAATGTTACTGCTCTGCTTTGTGTACCAAGAGAAGCTCTAATCTTTTGGGCATACTCTTGTGTTGTGCTTATAATCTCAGTGCCGTTAATTGGTTCTTTGTTGGTGGTTGATATATTTGCTCGTATATATGAAGTTTTTGACGCGTCGAGACTAGGTTCATCCTCAAAAACTATTTCAGAACTAACCACTGAGTTTACAGTGCCTGCTGCAGCGTGAGAGTTATCGATGGTGTTAGCCTTGTAGTCTATTGTTAAAGTCGTATTCTGCGGGGCGACACCAAACTTGTCTGTAGAAAGCAGCTTGCTTGAATCAAATTCCACTTCTTCAACATGCGGCCGCGCGGTTTGTTTCATTGAAATTTCCGCAGGATCTGCAACGTGTTTTGTTTTTAGATCAGATTCACTTCCAAACCCAAATACCAAAAAAGTTTTGTCGCCTTCGTGTTCTGTGCAGAAACGACGAGGAACAGGAAAAGGCACCATCTTTGCAGAGACTTTAGAACTACTGATGTTTCTGTCCACCAAGGGCTTCCATACTGTATCCTGACCTAGATGCTCTACTTCAAAATATTCATTACCGTTTGAATCTACTACTTTTAAGGTCTCTGTCGCTGCAGGGTCTCTTATTTCAATTTTTAAAAACTTCTCATATGTGCCAATAGATGCCTGCATCACTCGATCTTCTCCAGATATCACTGGAATTGTTGTTTCGTAAATATAGTATGTTGCTCTAGTTCCGTCCTCTGAAAAGTGTGTCCCTATTAGATTTTGAGGATCCAAATCAACTACGCCATCTTCGATTGTAGTGAATATTGCTCCATCGGGCGAAGTAATTTTGGCGCCGCGAAGAATTTTATGTTTATATCTTAAATCTACCGAAGACAATATTGGATCCGCTGGTGCGAAAGTGTAAAATTTAACGTCTCCTGTCGCGGTCAATGCATGTGTTGCTCTTGTAGATTTCCCAGTTTTTTCCCTTTCGTGTGCAGACAATGCAAACTGAGATCTTCCATATTGTACAAAACTTTCATTTGCGACAAATTGGGTATAAAAATTTAACTGCTCGCTAACCATCGAGACCAGATCAAACATCATTGATCCAAAGCTTGAATCATTAAAATCTTTATATGTTTCAGGATAGTGCGTTTGCGCATAATCTACTAACTTTTGTTTTATCTCTTCAAAAGTCAGTTGCGTAAAATCAGTGCTTGTTACTCCTCTTCTTTCACCACTCATAAAAATATCACTCTCTATATTGTTAATACACTACTACCTAAGAAAACACCATCAAAAGGGTCCCTGTTACCGGCAATAGCTTGAATCGTTTCTTGTGTTATGGCCAACGCCCCAACTGGGGATAATTGTGCTATAAAATCGTACACCGTAACCTTCATAATAGAATATCTTATTGTAATCTTTGCAAAATTACTGTCTTTTTCATCCTCGGTTGCGTCAGTATCGACAGACAAAATATCTATGTGAGGCAAATATTTATCCAACTGCCTTTGTATCGCGGCCTGCAGACCTACAAGCATTGGTGACCCATGTCTTTCGAAAAGATACCTTCTCAGACCTACGCCAAGATCAGGATTCATAGGCCATTCGCCGGGCGAAGTCATTAAAAGATTCTCAAAATTCTTTTGAAGAGATTCTTCTAGTTGTGTTATAGGCTCGTAAGGTCCGTAGATTCCACTGTACTTTAAAGGAAACTTCGGCTGCCACTTTTCTTTTATGATTCTACTTTCATCATCAAAAATAGTTTTGTTTAAAAAAGTCATTTAGAAGCCCTCTGTTATTAAGTAGTACACTTTTAAACATCTTCACAATCATTTAAGATCTCTACGCAGGCATTTTCTCTTAGGTTTTTATCGCTTTCTAGCTGGTCAGTTACTAATGCCAGCAACGTTAAAGGCGATAGTGGGTGTCCATATCTGCCAAATTTACCGAAATCATACTTGCCATTCTCTGTCCAGTTTTTGATATTATCCTCATTATCACTGTCTATACCGAGGCAAGGCACTCTAAATGCAACTAATGGATCTAAAAAGGGAGCAGTACCACTATAAACATATGAGATCATTTTTAATACGTACGCTCCTAGCACTGTTCCGTCTCCATAAAACAAGTGAGACAAACCTTGACCAAAATCCGTAATTCCGGCGGGTAAAATCGAGACGTATTTTCCTTTTTGTTGTTTTCTATCTTGTTCTCCACGTGGTAAATACAAACCATTAACCAATTTGGCTGCTCCTGATGATAATTTTAAGCCGTCATAGGTAAGGTTTTCTATGTCGCAATTCATATAGTGTTTTCTCATCTCCTTGTATGCAGGATCTAGATTGTTCGCAAGGCCTCTCAACAAAATTGAGGGAAACTCCGATAAAAGTTTTTTCAAATCTTGAAGAAACTTGACGAATATCTCGTATGATAAATCTGGAAAGTCAAAACAGTCTACCGACTCAGGATCAGAAGGATAGTTTTCGTTCATTCTTTTTTGAAATTCATCCTGGTATTCTGATACCATCCTATCCCTAGTCATTACCGGAGAAGCTGCGATTAACCCTGCATAGGCTGTCATCACTTTTGCGGAATCTAAAATCCCAGGAAGTTGATTAAAGCCGCTTAAAACAGAAGTAGAGAACGCAGTGGATATAGCCATAAATCTTCTTGCTGGGAATATGTGTTCAAAAATATACTTTGTTTCATCTTTTTTTAGTATTTCTTGTTCCATATACACATCTGCATCGGTTAAATTTTGACCATGAAACGTTCCGACAGAATAACATTCTTCAAAGTCCAAAACTCTTTCAAACTTTGCAAAAGGTATACAAGCTAAGATTTTATTACTTGTCGCTGGGTCGTTGACTATATTTTCTGCTTCATCGATAGGGCTAGACATTTGCCAGGTCTTTTCGTTCAGTGCTGCAGCCTTCCACCTTTCATCTTCTAACATTGTTTTTGTAAAGTTTGTGTCAAACCCAAAATGGACAAGGCGTACGCCTTGCTTTGCTTTGTGTTCTGTTAGTAGGCGGCGCGCTTCTGGAAATCCAAGGTGTTGCCTAATTCTTCTCAGCACAGCAATAAATTGACCGTAAGTAGCTATATAATCTACTCTTCTATTATCTTCGAGACCCTCAATGTTTTCTTGCTCAATTTGTTCTCTCCTTGCTCTTTCAAGGTTTTGAGCAACTATGGCCTCTTCATACAAAGTTTGCCATTGGACATGTTGCCAATCGCGGTCTGGGCCTGCTTCTTCTTCTAATTCGGCCCGGCGGAGGGCTTCTCGATGGGCGCGCACTGGAGCGGGGATATATCTTGTCCTAGGGCCGTTCTTTGTCCCAACCCATTTTGCTTCGGGGCCGGCACCTAGGTGCAAAGGCACCTTTTCAGTCGACGCGATAGGCAACACTCTATCAGCTCTTGGTATCTGTACAGCGGGAAACCGTTCGCTAAACGCCGGCATGCAGAGTTCAGCCTGACCGTTGTGATTCTCGCGATAAATTCTTATAACTATTCTCCAGCCCTTGCGGTGGCAGTGCGCGTGAACGCGGCGCGTTAATTCTGCTACCCTTTGGCTAAGATATGCGTCTATGCAATGATCCAACTGTTTGATGTTTAGGTTTAGTTCTTGTAAGGTCGGGTGCCCATTGGCCTCCAACCAAGCACCTTTTGACAAGCCCCCGAGATCAGGACAATTTATTACTACTGTTTGTCCTCGGTGCCAGGCTGAGTATGTCTCGTCACACTCGATACTGTCGAATAGCTCCTTGAGTTCGAACCGATCGCTAAATGCTTCGTATATATCATCTGTAACAAAATTTTCATAAAACTCATCTCGGGAGGAATTCTTCAAGATCCAACGAGAGTGCAATAATCTCTGCAGTTCTTTACAATCGGCGCCGATTTCGGTCCTAAGTACTTCATCTTCTGTTAGTTCTATTTCTGGAATTGCAGAATCTGCTAGACTGCTAAATGTATTAACAATTTCTGGTGGAATTCTTACATACTTTTCTAAAACAAAAGCTTTTCTCTTTTCTATCGCGGCCCTGTATGCATCGTTGATCCCCTGATCGGGCAATGCAATTATTTCAGTTGTTGAGCCTCGATTAAGCACAGTTAATTCCGATTCCCATATCGCAACCTGATCGCCGTTAGGGGTACCAACAACGCTCACTTTTGATGAAACTTGTTTTCTAGGAATATATTGTTTTGTGTACCAATTGTACCAATCCTCCTGTTGTCGCAGTGGGTGAAAAATTTGCTTAGAATAGCTTCCAAGTTTTAAAATTTCTTGCCTTACAAGAGTATCAAGTGCCACATTTGGATCCTCTATTTCCATAGCCAATATAATCATTTCGCGCCAAGGTATATTTCTTTTAACAATTTCTACCTTGACATGTGTCACGGCGTAATCCAAAAAGAATCTGTCACCTAAAACCGGTTCTATGTCCCAAACTGCATAAGCAAGCCCTCCTTTGAGTAACAAATCTATCAAACACAATCTAACAAGTGCCTTGATAGCAATTGCTTGTAGTGCCTGGTCATACGGACCCGGTGAGTTAAAATCTTGAAAAACTGGGTTGTTTTCTGACTTTGACATCATTTTCATTACTTCCGACATGGTATCTCCCAAGATTACTTTTTCGAAAGAAAGTATAGATTCAGAGCCCAAGTTATACCTGTTCGTCACGCAATTAAAATCTCTCAAGAGCTTACCTGAAATTCTTTTTGAAATATCAGATGCGTATTGTTCTTCAAACATTGGTGATGAGCCTAATGAAAACAAAACATTTTCCATGACGCTTTCAAAGGTGCCTTTATAGGTTTCTCCGTAGAATCCCCTCTTTACTGCCCTTGATTGGTTAAGTGCACGGAAGTTTGGTATAACAGTAGATATAGCGTCTAGTGCCATATTTGCAAATCCTTCTCTTTTTGGCAAAACATCTGGTTCGGAATTATTTTCCACTAAGCCCTCCGGAAGCTTTTCGCAATACTCCCACGTCTTAGTGGCGTTGGCGTCGCCTTGTCGGTGGCCTATAAAGAAGTCTTCTTGAGTTGTTATTTTGTATTTATCAACACCGGGGGGTCCGTCTGGATCCAGAAACTCTGTCATGTGCATTTTTGGCTTATATGCATCAGATTGAAAATCAAAATATATTTGATTGCTACCTCTTATTCCAAGGCCTTCTGGGTCAGCGTCTGCATTAATATTTTCGCGCGCGCGTTCAAGTGTTCTATTAAAAATATCACGGACGACTGGCAAGTGAACACTTGTTTTCGCGTCTAATCTTCTTTGCAAAATTTCTGTTAGTCGTGTTGAGAGGAAGTTTAATCTATCTGAAATAAATTTATCCTCGGCTGGTATGCCGGCAGCTGAAACATTTGCAAAGAGTGCCAGCGCTTCAGCGTGTTCCTCTTCCATGCGATCTTCATTCAGCGCGCGGCCGGGTGAGATGGCCCTGGTGACCAGTGGGGGGTAAAACCTGACTAAAGAAAATCTTTTATCCGCATCTTCAAAGACGGACAATCTAGGATTGAAGCTCTGATCTGGTCGTACGTTTCGGCTTTGCTCTATAAACTCATCGTATGTATATTCAGTTCCGGATGGATTCGCGAATGCACCACCGTTTAAAGTAGTGTCTTCTGGGTTGTTAGAGACCTGCTTAAACCTGTGGACATAATGCCAATTATCAGGATTACCTCCTTTTTTTCGTTCGGTTACTTCATAAAGAGTGTGCAATACTTGCGCTCGACGAAAAAAGATCTCGCCCGGGTCGGGGGCAATGGCGAGATCCCTGAGGCGCCGGCCCATATCAGTGCGGCGGGCGAGTTTTTGCTGAAACTCTGGTATAGCATCCAGAGTACTCAGTGCGGTATGCATAGAGTTAAAAATTGGCGCGGTTTCATCCGTGAGCACCGGGTTGTCATGGACTTCGCCATCCGGGTATTCTTGTCGACCCGGACGCAACAAGCGCATTTCGGCCGTGAGTTCATTGTATGTCATAAACTGCACTTCCCCGCTAGAGTCAGGGCAAACAATCCTAACCTCTATTCGAGAAGTCAGCATATTACCACTTTCATCAGGCATTGTAACTGTCACTGCTCGGCCTGCTTTAAAAGCCGCTAGCCAGCGTTCTGCCTCATCTATTGCCGCTTCGAGATCTTCCCTGTTCAGGCCGTCATCTGTTGTGGGGTTCTCTGAAGCTACCAATTGAGTGTACCTTTGTAAGGTTTCTAAAATAGATTCCATTTCCAAAACATCATGCTCACTGTAAGAGCTATCTCCTGCTTTCGGAGCATCGGGCAATGTCATCGCCATTGCAGGAATATAAAAATTTAAAGCGGAGATATACGAAAGTTTCGCAGAAGAAAAAACAGTTTTGTTTGTGTTTTCTAGCTCGTCCTTTAGAAACTTAGGGAAATCTGATATTGCTGCCGTTTTGTCCCCTATACCATACATTGTGGGAGCCAGCGAAGAAACGTCTTCAGATGTCAATGCCTGCAAAGAAGCCCTAGAGCTTTCTAAATTGTCTTTTGCCTGTTGTATCACTGCCTCTATTTCTTCTTCCGTTAGGGTACTGTCTCCTGTCTGCAATCGATTTCGAATTGCTCTCAATAGATCTGTTGTCTCCTCACAAGATGCCACCTCTGGTAAATCTGAGAATCTTGAGTATTCATCACATATGTTTGAAGGAACATAAGAACCTATGACTCCAAAAAAGTTTTCAATAGCCTCGTTAGAATCTAAATCGTCCCCAAGACCTAGAGAATCGACACGCTGGCGCAACATTAACATGCCAGCGGGATCTATTTCTTTTCCAGAGAACAAGTGGCACAATTCTTGAGGAGTTAACAAGTTAACTGATTCGTCAAAAAATGTCTTTGCCTTTTCCTTATCCTTCGCCATGATACCAGTGTTTATCAAAGAATCTACTACTGCCTGGTTAAAGAGCGGACTCGAAGTGGAGCCGGCAGCGATGAATTCAGCTAGCTGATCTTCACAAAAAGGAAAAGAAAGCTTATCAATTATAGTCTTGACAAAGGTCATTATAATTCTTTTTATAGCGTCTAGCCAAGTGTTTTTAATTGCTTTAAACAGTCCGGCGTACCACCCAAGAATAGGTATTGGGGGCGGAGGCGGAAAATACAGATTTGGAGCTTTTATTTCAAACTCTGGAATCTTCATGCATTTTATGTAATCACACAACAAAGATGTTATACTAAGTTTACTGATGAATCCGTCATATATTTCATCTAAATCAAGCTGCTTCCCCAGAAGACTGAGGGCCTTTTTTTCATCATATGTGTCTTTTAAACCCTCATTAAAATTATCTCTAGTTTGACGAGCGTATTTGATTACAGGATCCACGAAGGCCTTGCCTCCCCACGTAATGAAAGCTTCTCCAAGATTTTCTTCGTCTGGGACAATAACTGAGAGGCCTGAGGTATAATTTGCCACGTAGCTTCTTGCAAGTGTTTGGTCGAGGTTTATTCCCAATTCCTTACATGAGCCGCGTGGGTCCAAGAAATACTCACTAATAACAGACTTTTGGTTAGCCACATTGAAGGCGCGCTTATACCACTCTTTACCGCCTGTCATTTCATATATTTTGTTTAAATAGTTTATTGTTCGAGGACGTAATAAAAGAGACTCTGAGTTAATGCTTTTCAATTTGGGTTTAGCAAAAAATTTTATTTCTGAGGGCTTTTTTTCAAATGCTTGAAAAATCAATTTTGTTATTTTCTTTCCGTTTTTCGGGCCGGCGACGCCTGATTGTGGGCGAGTTGTTTTAAATTCTAAAACGATATTGATGTTTTGATCTTGCCAAGCAGCAAGAGCAGAATCAGCTGATTCTGCCAGTTTACGCAATAGATCAGGAATTTGACTCAGCTTTGATGCTTCATTTTCTCCATCAAAATTGGATCCTGGAGCGAATTGTATCTGTTCTTTTCTTACTATTTCTGCTGCTTTTTTTAAATCTTTACTTGCTGACTTGACTCTGTCTTTTAACTCTTTTAAAGATATTTCAATTTTATTTTCTTCTGGAGAGTCCGAAGTTAATTTATTGTTAGACTCTTCCACTAAAGAATTTAGACTTTCCAGTTCGGTCGAGCCAAAGGTGCTTTCCCACAACGCTTCAGCTCCTTGGACTGTTGTTGAGAGTACTTTTTTTGTGTATTCGTAATCGCTCATTGGGCCAGTTCCCGCGAGTGGCTGAAAAGCTTCATTCATATTAAACGGACCGTAAGTTCCAAGATCAATTTTTGTTTGGCCAGGGGTGTTTTGTTTTGCCACTTCGCTTCTAATTTTTCTTACTAGTTCTCTTCTTTTTTTACGAGCATGAATTTGATATTCTTGGTACGTTCTCAGGGATTGTTCAGAGTTTTGGTCGGCACATTCCTCAGTCTGCTGTTCTACAGCTGGCTCCTCTTCTTCGACAACCAACGGAAAAACTAGTCCGTCAGATATTAGATCTAGTTTTTCTTTGTTTATTTTGAAAAACGCTCTGTACTTTTGGCCGGGTCGCAACGAAGGTGTTCTATATTCTATAAATTTTATCAATGGCTCGACACCGGGGACATCCTCTACAGTGCGCCAGGTTTCAACTTTGTCCCGAGATCGATCAGATTCTACATGTTTATCAGTAGAAAGCACCCAAAAATCTTTTTTCTTTTCTTCATCTGTTGCTTCTAGTAACGATCTCTTGTCAGGATCTTCAAGATATCTTATGTTTCTGTTCAAAACTTCGTCGCGGCGAGTTTCAAAGAGATCTGCAATCCCAGGCAATTGGATCCGATTGTTCCCAAAAAAATACGGCAGCTGAAACTGTAGAGCCTCTACGACTCTTTCAAGTTTTTCTTTTACCTGTAACCATCTTTCAGAATATGGCGCGCCGGAGGATAGGAGATCGTTACCATCATCGGCATCTCGCAGAACTTCAGGCGCCTCGCCGTACCACTCTTCTTGATCAGGATCAAGATGATCCTTTAGCATTTTTTTATATTTTTCTAATAAGGCTACTAATTCCGTGTACTTTGGATGCTCATATTCTAAAAGCTTTTCACCTGGGTATGACATGTCTATAGGGTAATGTCCTGAGTGGTTAGGAGATAAACTGAAATCTTCTGAATTTAAATCCAAGAAATAAGCGATATTAAAGCTTCGATCATTTTTATAAAAGTTCCATATTTCTGGCTTACCATAATGGTCTAAGACTTTTGTCAGGGCAATATCCTCTAGGCGCCGTATTGTTTCTTCATCGTTATTTGGCAACAAATCAGAATCCGGAGCTAGTAAAAATTCTGTCTCATCAAAAAAACCTATCTGCGTGTTGTTTATGATGAAGGGGTCCGGGTTTACAAAAGGATCAGGATAAAAGGCCCGTTCGAGGTTTGCGGCGCGTTCTTCGGGTGTTAACAAACTTTCTGGTGCTTCCTCAAAAGAATATTGCACTACCTTTTGACACGCTCTATAGAGCCTTGAAGAGCCTCCTCTAACGTATCTCCAGTGTATGGAAGCATATCTTGCTGTTAAGTCGTCATCAGCTGCTGCTCTAGCTGGGCCGGTCCATTTAAAGCTTTCAGGTGTGTGTTTTTCGTACCACTCTAGGTCTGCTGGGTCGCTGTATGCAATTGGTCGCGGAAGATTTTCTGGGGGGTATAACACTAGGCGCTCATCATCAACCAGATCTTGATAAGTTTGGCCAAAATCACCTGCCTCGAATTGCAAACCTAGCGCTTCCGGAATCAGGTCCAGTACCATCACAGACCCATAGTCGGGACTGCGGAAGACATTGTTGTGATTGTAACCGTCGTTTCTGACTACAGTGTATGGCATCCAGCCGTGTAATAGAGCAATAGTTGCCTCTCCTAAGCTTTGAAACTCTGACTCAAAAAGAATTCTGGCTGATTCTATTGTTTTGATCATACCACTTTCTGATCTGGCTCGGTAGTCCGGCATTCCTTCATCTGGCCGCGGGCCAAACTTTTCCTTACTGACTTTTATTAATTCTTTCACTCCATATTTTTGAAAATAATATAATACAATTAAAAACTGATTTTTGATTTGAAAGTTAATCAAAGCATTGTGCAGCCTATTATCATAAGTGGATGCCTTGAGGATGTCTATACCCAATCCTGTGCCACACTCAAACCAATTCTGTTTATCTAGTGGTATAGTCGGGGAACCCGAGGCGCCATTAGACTCTGAATTCGGGTCATCCACTCCCTGCAGCATGTCTTCTTGCGACTGAACAATACCTAAAGCAACCTTAATAGCCAATATATCCCTGCCCACTTGGCCAATACTTCTAGGTCCGAATGCAATAGTTTTATCGTCTATTGTTATTTCTAATTTAAAAGCTCTTGCTGGTTCTGCCATGATCTTAGTCAACAATTAATTAGTAGTATTGTATCTACTGTTAATATAGTTCTCTCCGTGTTTTTCTAAAAATTTATCTTCAAAACTTACTGAATTTGCGGTGGTCTGATTGTAAAGCTGTAACATGTCTTTCATCTCTGAAATGCAAGAAATCATTCCTTGTAAACCAAGGAATGGGCTGACAAGGGTGGCGCCGGTTGCGGTGTATTGAGGTGATTTTGCCATAACCTTATTAAGTTGTTTTTGATTCTTTACTACGTTTCCCATAATAACACCAAGGGCCCTTACTTCTGCCATTAGTGCCTTCAGGCACAAAACAAGATTATCGCCTTTTGGTATTGGTTGTTGTTCTTCTAATTTGTTTTTCTTGCTTCTATATTTTCCGTTTCCGGCGATGAGATGTATTGATCCGCGGACGTCGATGCGGTGGCCGTTAGAATCAGTGCCATCGGGGTTTATAGGGTTGAGTGTTGCGCCTCGTATTGAGTCTCCGCCAGCCACAATCTTTATGTCCCTACGAGCATGAAACCTAAGTTTATCCGCTTTTACAACCACAGTGGATGAAGCACCAAGCTGAACTGGGGAGTCTTTCTTGGTTTTGTGTATCTCAAAGAGAGAATCAACGTCGCACATTTGACTTATATAAACCCGGGCCGCGTCCATCAACAATCCAGAGTGTTTACTTTCGTCGGAAAGAGTTACATTCTTTCTTATATTTGCATCAACTTCGGAAATGTATAATGGCGGCAAATACCGTGGTGGTGCAACTGAAATCGGTTCGCCGGTTGGGTTGAAAGGATCTTTTACCGGATATGGTGCGCCGCGGCCGACGACGAGGTCCATCATTCCTGCGCCCATGTGGCTGGCAAATCCCGTCTCTGACACATTTAATTTATCCTCATCAAATGCCAGCTTTTTGCCTTCTCTGTTTTTTCTAAAGGGTTTTCTAGAGCGGCCCATGATTATCATGGTGTTGTTGTCTACTCCGCCTTTAAAGTCACTGGCTCGAAGGATTGTTTCACCTGGAATTTTTTGATACTCGGGTACCGGCTCGTGTAAAACACTGTTTCCTGTTCCATTCGCTTTTTCATATGGCTTATAATTTATATGATTCTTTTTTTCTATTTTTTTGCCTGTGGACATCGTTAAACCTCTTTTTTTTAATTTTAAGAGACCTGCTCTTTTACGCTTATAAATTCTCCTGCGCCTTTAGATTCAAGATTGTCTGTAAATTTAACTTGGCACAAAGAATCTGGTGTTATTGTTGCCTGTTGGTAAATATAAAATTTAGGATACATAGAAATAATATTTATTGTTTTTTCAATCTTTGTTATTAGGGCTTTAACTTTTGATACATCTTGTGCCAGTGTTTCACCGGTCAAGATCTTGTTAGCTTCGTCTTTTAGCTCTGCCCACTCGTCATCTGGAAATGGTAGAACGCCTGTGATTTCTGGAACGTGTACCGACACCTCTTGCACTGTTCCTTTTGTCCTCTTTCCTACAATCTGTTCTTTAAATGGCTTGTTAGACCCATACAGTTCAACAAACTCATCAACTGTTAGTTGTTTTGAATCCAACACTAGGCCAAAAAAAGGGCCGTTTTTATTTTTATCGGTCCTGGGGTTTTTCTTTGCGTCGTCTAAAATGGCTCTCAATTTGTCTCTTAGTTTGTTTTTATAGCCTTTTCTCTGTTTACTTTGGTCCTGAACGCTGGTTTTGTTTGATGGGACTTTATGATTCATTTTTGTTTTCCTCGCTTTCTGCGTTTATCAAATCAAACAATTCTTGCTTATCTTGGTCTGAGATTCCTTGATTCTTTTCTTGGCCTTTTTGCCGCAACGTTGCTAATTTCACTAGTTGTTCGTTTGATCTCTGAAGTGTTTCTAAATATTTTGCTGCTATGAGTCCCACTTCGCGATGACGCTCGTCACCGATTTTCATGTACTTCATAATACCCATTAATAATGATTTTGTTGCAGCACGGTCATCGATAATGTTTTTTGTTGCCTGCTCGATAAAATCTTCTAGTGTGTTTTTTGCCATAAAATAATTAGAAAATAATAAAATTTATTACTTTTCCCACTTGGTTTTAAAAAGTCTGTATTTTTCTCTAAGTTTATTTAAATTGTTTACAACCTGCTTTGTGTTTAAACCTGTGAGTTCTCTTAAGTAAAGATAAATTGCTTTTTTGTTAAAAATTTCTATATCTTCTATATTGTGCAATAAGACCCTCACTGCATCCAAAACTGCTTTTTCGTTCACCTTCAGATTGCCTGTATCCCACCTGTCTACTTGGACTAGCAAACATGACCAAAACTCTGCTTCTTCTCTTTGGTCAACATAATTCATTGTGTTGTCTGAAGTGCCTAAGACTCCCGGACCGCCGCGTTCGACAAGACCCTCGAATGAAACTTCTTTCTTTATTCTCTTTGAATTTTTTTTAACCTTATGAATGAACCAGTTTTTTGTGACAACAGAAAAATAAGAGAAAGCTTTTGAGCCCTTATTTGGATCGTACTTATCTAATATCGTTGTAAGCCATACTTTACAGTCATCTCTTAAACAATCTATGTTTGGTAAGTTATTGAATTTATATGTAAAAATTATTTTGTTCACCATTTCATCAAAAGCCGGCTGTATCAACTTTCCATACAGATCTGTCTTTTCTTTTCTGCAGCTTGAAAGTGCATACTTTACGATCGCTTCTTCGTGTACTTTAGTGAAATAATTATTTTTGGTTCTTTTTCTACGTGGTTTCTTCAATTTCTGTTTCAACATCTTCATCCTCATCTGTTAAGAGATCTATTTCTTCAAGTCTTTGAGATATTTCATTAGCGTGAATCATCAGTTTTTTCAATGTTTCATCGCCGTAAAACATTTCTAACTCATGAACTGTCTTTGTATGGGCAGCAAAATCAGATACCATACTGTACACTTTCTGTACCTCTTCTCCGATTGAGCTCAAAGATTGCAACAACCACCTTATGTACAGAAACAAAAACAGGTTCAACAAAGCGCTTGATATAAAAAGCCACAGCCACATTACATCTCCTCCGATTTCAACTTTTTTTTCTCTGTTTTAATTTCTTCTTTTGCGTCTTTTATATACTTATCGACAACAGAACCTACTTTGCTTTTACTAAAAGTTTTGTTTTTAATGTTTGTGTCGGCAAGGGCCGGCAACCTAAACACATGTTCTGATCTGCACTCTGGGTTTACACACCTCTGGCCTTCAAAAAACATGCCGTGCCGGACATCAAAAATCTCTCTACAAGTCTCGCACTTGTATGTATAAATTGGCACTAATCAGACCCCGCGGCGCGAGGGTGTTCAGGTTCTGGGTTGAAAATCTCCCCATCTATTTTAAAACATGGAGGATTTTTAATTGTTAACTCTTCTTCCTCCGTTTCGGACACCTCAAACACAAAAGATCTTAGTGTTGGGACTATATCCGACTGTTCTAATAATGACTTCTGCAGAGCCATCATGATGGCTCCCATTGCTTGATTTGATAGCTTCATTTTACTTAATCTCCTTTTTTACTTGTTCGAGATCGCTCTCGTACATCATTATTGCTAATTCTTTAAATTTTACTTTTGGTTCCCACCCTAAAGCAAGTTTGGCTTTAGTGCTGTCTCCTTGCAACAAGGGCACTTCATGCGGCCTGAAGAGACGAGGATCAGATTTCAAAAACTTGTCCGGATCCAAGCCTGCATGATCAAATACTGCATCTAAGAAATCTCTTACTGTGTGAGTTTCCCCTGTGGATATAACATAATCATCCGGGTGATCTTGTTGCAACATCATCCACATTGCTTCAACATAATCTCCGGCGAAGCCCCAGTCTCTTTTCGCATCGAGGTTTCCTAGGTAAATTTGTTTCTGCAAGCCTAGTTTTATTCTGGCTGCAGCCAGAGTTATTTTTCTAGTCACAAAAGTCTCACCACGTCGTGGGGATTCGTGATTAAATAATATACCAGATGAAGCATGAAGGTTATAACTTTCTCTATAGTTGTTAACTAGATTATGCGCGAAAAGCTTAGCGCAAGCATAAGGAGAGGCAGGGTGAAAGTTAGTGTTTTCGCTTTGTGGAAATTCTGGATTGTCTCCAAACATCTCTGAGGAACTTGCTTGATAAAATCTACACTTTGGTTTTATTTCTCTTATGGCGTTCATAATCCTCATTGTACCCAGGGCAATCCCATCAACAGTATTTTCTGGAATGTCAAATGAAACTCTCACGTGAGATTGTGCTGCTAAATTGTAGAATTCGTCAGGCTGATATTTATTGATAAGTCTCCATATGCTTCCTGCACAGTTTAAGTCAAAAAACTCCATGTGAAACCTGGGGTGGCCATATATATGATCTACTCTTTCCGTGTTAAAAGAGGACGATCTTCTTTTTAAGCCTATTACTTTGTAGCCTTTATTTAAGAGAAATTCACTTAAATACGAACCATCTTGACCGGTGATTCCTGTTATGAGTGCAGTCTTCGGTCTCATCGCCTATACTCCTCTAGTGTTGTGTGGATAGTTTATCATAAACCATTTGCATGCTTTTTTTAATCCATTTTTTAGAGGAGTGTACTTATCTTTGTCCCACCCGCTAGAAATAAGTAACTCGTTACTACTTGGTTTCCTAAACTGACCTGAAGGTTTGTGTGAGTCCCAGATAATTTGCCCGGTGAAACCAAGGTTTGATTTTATTGCTTCTGCCACTTCTCTTATGGAGCACTCTTCAGTGCTACCAATGTTTATTGCTGGTCTTTTATCGTACTCTTGTAACAAAAATACAAGTATCTCTGCGATGTCTTTGGAATAAGTAAACTCACGGCGGGGAGTACCATCCCCCCAAGCCACAACAGAATCTCTTCCTGCTAATTTAGCTTCCCAAATTCTCCTCATTAAAGCAGGGATAACGTGACCGTTCTCCAAGTCAAAATTGTCGTTCTCTCCATACAGATTGTTAGGTATCGCACAAATAAAATTTAATCCGTGCTGTTCTTGCAAAGTACGCGATTGTACTTCCAGCATTCTCTTTGCGTACGCATAGCCATAGTTTGAGCTATGTGGCGGGCCGGAATGAAGCTGATCTTCTGTTAATGGGTATTGCGGATTGTCTGGATATACACAGGTTGATAAAAGTGACACTACTTTTTTCACTTTTGAATCAACAGACGATCTTAACACATTTGTATTCATTAAAATATTTTCTGCGTAAAAGTCTGCTACATATTTTGTGTTTGCTTGCACCCCTCCTACCTTTGCTGCGAGGTGTATTACCGCATCAAAAGAGTGGGCATTAAAATATGATTCTACATCTTTTTGAGATAATAAGTTTAATTCTTTTCTGGTGGGGCAAAAAGCATGCGGAAGCAGGCTTCTTACAGCAGCACCCACCATGCCAGAAGCTCCAGTTATTAATATTTTTTTATTCTCTATTTCCATTTAAACCACCCTTCAAGGCCTACTTCACTTAAATTTTTATTTGATTGTGCTTTCCATGGTCGCCATGGTCCGTACACTCCAACATGCTGTGCCTCGCTCAATGCGGCGGCCCACCAGCCCAGAGTGCCGTGCTGAAAGAGGATATTGTTGAACGTTCTAATGAATTCAAAATCTTCTCCTACTGTTCTTTTTTTAACTGTCGGATTGTACTTCGAAAGACCTTCGACGAACGAATTAAAATACCTGACAGAATCCGCAGGGGCCACGCTCTGTTCTTTTGGCACATCCTTGTGAAATTTCATCTTTGCTAGATCTAACTCTGTTATCTCTTCCCATTTTGGCATATCTGTAACAATGTGCAAATCTTCAAAGTCAAACTGTTCTATTGCTTTCAGGTATGATTTTACCGAAGGCTTTGAATCAAATTCGTTTTTGTAAAACAATCTGTCGCCGGCACGGAAATGAATCACTAGATCGTTATTCCCTCTCTTGTTTACTTTTGGGTACCACTTTTTAATATCTTGAATGTGCTCTTTATAGTAGGTGTAATCCTCAAAATATCCATTTAGCATAAAGTTATAACTTAAAAACTGCTTATCAAAAAAATAATTATAGTTCGCGTCATTCACACCAATCAAAGAAGACACCTTATCTTGCCCGTCAAAAAACTTGATTCCTAACTTTTTGAGACAAGGCACAGCATAGTAATCTTGACTCGGCGGTATTGCATAAACATCTTGATTGTGATATTCAGCTAAAAGCCTTGCGGCATTGTATTGAAACAAGTTGTTTCCAAAGCCATTTGTTAATTGCACTAAAACCATCTTTTTATCCTGTCTTCACATCAACCAAATTTCCAGAAGCATCTATCAGCTTTTCTTGTATATTGACATACGGAAAATTTGTTATTGGTTTGGTCTTGTCATACTGATAAAAAGGCAGACACACACTGTTCAGCAAAGCTATTTCTATTTGTTTTTCTGCTAGAAACTTCTCTAGTGCCAACTCAGGGCAATCAAAGTTGTTGTCTGTTCTACTTTCATCGCAACCATCCATATAAACAAACGAGCAGTACTTTTCAAATGTTGACGGCTTTGCAAAAGAAAAGAACCAGGGATCCCGATGGCCACTTGGATATATTGTACTATACAAAACCCCTTCTTGCAACTTTAAATTTTTTAAAGATAGTGGTAATGGTAACATAGAATTGTCGGGACGCAACCTAACAACTATATCGTATTCAAATTTATTTTCTTCTGAATGGGACATGGCCATCTGAAAACCTTTTCTTATATTTGACATCTGATTGTTCATTTTTCTTTTAAAATAACCAAGGGTTCCAAAATCGCTGTCATCTAAATTTTCATTTTCGTCGACAAAAACTCTTTTTAAATTTTCTCCATAAATTTCTTGTATTTCTTTTTTTAGTGCTTCTTTTGTGGCAGAGGTTGTCTCTACATATTTTTGGTCTATGTTTCTCCCTACTGTGTGTAATGTGTTTTTGTTGCAAGCATATACGAAAACATCAGCATCGTTGTTTTCTATCACATGTTTCAAGTGATTGTTTGCATTAACTTTGTAATCTCTCATTTGCCCTGTTATAAGCACTGCAATTTTCATGTTACAATCTCCATTTTTGGAAAATATTTTATAAAACGCAAGCTTTTACCCGCGATAGTATTTGCTTTATTCCTTATTTCTTCAAAAAAGTTCCATGCTAAAGGCACTATCACTAATTTTTCGTGCTCTTCCTCACCTATCGTGTTCGGGTTTTTTATAGGTATGTTCATTCCTGGGGTGCTTAAGCCTTGTTTTAGTGGGTTGTCGTCTACAATATAATCTAATTTTATGTTTGCGAAGTTTAAAAAAGTATTACCTTTTGCGGCGGCGCCGTATCCGACCACCTTAAAGCCATTTCTTCTGTGTTCTTCCACTTGTTTTTGGAAATCTTTTACCACTTTTAAGCAGTTTTGTGCATATTTTACATAAGTTTCAGGTAAAAACAGGCCTGTTTTTGCCTCTTTTAGTATCTTTTTCATGGATTTCGCTTCGCTGTGCCTACCCTTTCTCAAGACAAACACGTAACTGCCGCCGTGAATATCTTCATTACGAACGTCTATAAGTGAAAAACCATTAAGATTTGCTGCCTTTTTCATCGATTTTGAGTTAAAAAATGATAAATGCTCGTGATACACGGTGTCGAATTGATCATTTATGATCATATCTGCTTGCGAAGTTTGTATGAACAAGTGGCCATCCTCCTCAAGAGACAAGTGACAACACTTCAAAAAATCATGTATATCATGTACGTGTGCAAAAACATTTTGTGCGGTGATTATTTTAAATTTTTGTTCAAAATTTAGTGCAACTTGTTCGTCCCAATAATCACACTCGATACTATGTTGTTTACTGCTTAAAGGATATAAGTTAACCGCCGGGTCGACACCGAAAGTGTTCCAACCCCTTGCTTTAAATTTATCAAGTTGAGTTCCGTCATTGCAGGCAATATCTAGCACATTTCCTTTTGAATGCACATACTCTTCGCATAGTGAAACAAAATTTTCAAAGTACTCATGCAGTGTTTTACTGGTACCACTAACATAAAGGTACTCTTTAAACATCAAATCTGGATCTACAACGACACTTAGTTGAACGTGGTGACATTCTTCGCAAACGTTGATCTTCAAAGGAAAGCTTTCCAAGGGTTCTCCCTTGTGATAGCTGTTTGCCAAGGGCTGTTCATTTAAATCTAGTACTTCCTGCAGGTTGCTGCTGCTACAAACTCGACACTCGTTTATTTCAGTATAATTTTGCATTTGATCTATTTCCTTTACGTAATTCATGATATTTATCAACTAATGATTTCACTATTGTCCCTACTGTATCCTCAAAAGAGAAATCAAACTTTTTAACAAATTTTGTGCTATCAATTAAAAAATCGTAAGTTTTTGATTGCAACTTTACATTTGTAATATTATCTGGAGGGGAGTCCACTACTTCTAATTCTGCGCCAGTCTCACTCGCTACCTTTGAGGCGATCGTACGGACGTCTGAATTAAACGATGCTAAGTTGTAAATTCCCCTATTAGAAAACTTTGCTTTTTCTATCAAAACGTCAAAAGCGCGGCACAGGTCAGAGATACCTAATATTGGCCTATTAATCTCTGGGTTGAAACAAAATATTTTTCCGTTCTCGATAGCGTTGTATGTCATCGCATTTATCATTATGTCGTTCCTCAGATTGGGAGAAGGCCCGTTGACCGTGCCAAATCTTAACCCAAAATACGCTTTTTGAGAAAGCTGAGCATATGAGTCCACCTCATGTTTCGATAGGTCATAAAAATTGTTTGGCCTAAAACTAATATACTCCTCATTTACTTTACGTGTCTCTGTGTCGCCATAAACAGATGAACTACTTGCGTATATAAAAATCTGCTCTTTTGTTAAAAGTTCTAATATTTTTATAAAGTTTATAACGTTGTTTTTGATGGTTGAAAGAGAGTTGTTTTCACACATCTTCACGCTTGAATGGCCTGCGAGTAAAATAACGTGAGTGTAGCTAGAGATATCCTCTCGCGTTATGTGTTGCAAGTCTACTTTTTTGTTTTTTATATTTGCAGGGTTGCCATACCATTCAAGATCCCAGGAATCAACTTTGTATTTCTTGGACAAGCTCTCATAAAGCCGACTTCCTATATACCCACAGCCCCCCATTATAAGAATATTTTTTTCTACCATATTTTTAACTTACCGATCAATATATCTTTAAACATAATCCAATCAGATATTTTTGCATATAGAGGATTTGAAAAGGCTGCCGGAGTGTTTTTCTCAAAAAAGTAATGTCCGGACCAGGCAAAAGGATAAATTACAAAAGGTATTAAAGGAATCAAATACCAGTACCAGTTGTACAAAACAAACGCTGTAAAGAATAACGTAAACCATTGCCCTATAAAATGTAACAATCTACATTTTGGATTTTGGTGTAAAGTCAAGTAATATTGATAATATTGTTTAATATTCATTTTGAATCTCCTCTTTTAATTTTGATATTTGTTTTCTATTTTTATAAGTGGAAAAACTTGCAGCAATTCATCTACTCCTTCTGAAACATCTATTGATGTTTCAAAACCTAGGGAATTTATTTTATTATACGAGACCACATAATCCCTCTTATCGACATCTCCATCAAACTCTGCATAGTGTACATAGCATCCTGTCTTTTTTTGTATAAGTTCACAAATGTCTTTTTTGGAATAATTCATTGACTCAGAGCCTACGTTGTAAACCTCACCGGACATTTTTTCTTTATTTTCGATAGTAAATTTAAATACGTTTGCTATATCTCTTACATGAATGAACGTTCTCATAAAATGCGACTCGTAAATCACAAGATACTTTTGTGTTGAAGCCAAATAGGAAAGGTCATTTACCAAAAGGTCCAACCTCATCCGAGGACTCACACCAAAAGCTGTGGCAAAACGAAACGCTGTAGAATTTCCGTATTTCATAACCTCTTGTTCTCCCAGGGTTTTACTTTTTCCGTAGACACTTAATGGGTTTAATGGGGTTTTTTCTGTGCACACACCCTTTACGGCGCCATAATTTGACCCGGTGGATCCATATATTAAAAACTGTGTACCGTCTAAGCATTCTATTATATTTTTAGTTCCCTGATGATTTATCTCGTAAGTTAAATCTGGGTTTCTATTGCACGCGGCGAGACCAACGATTGCCGCTAAATGAACAACTATATCGTGACCTTTTATTGACTTTTTTAACAAATCTTTATCTAAAATATCGCCCTTTATAAATTTAAAGTTAGGGCTGGCAAAGTTGTGAACTATACCATCCCCGCCGGCGTTCAATATATCATAGACTGTAACCTCATATCCCTCGCTTAAAAGGAGGGGCACTAAAGAGGTCCCAATATATCCGCAACCTCCAGTAACAAAAACTTTTTTACTCATAACATTTTCCTTTTCATTATAACATTTTTTTATAAAATTCTACAGTTTTCTGTATACCCTTTTCGTGATCAAAAAAAGTAAAATCAGTAAAAAATTTATTAAATTTTTCTCTTGATAAAATCTTTACTGGATCTCCATCTGGATAACTTGTATCAAATCGTATGGGCCCTTCAAACTCCAGGGCCCTCTTGATCAAGGCCGCAGACTCAGCTATAGAGTAACCCTTTTCCTGGCCAATGTTTATTGGATACTCCATATGATCTATGTTCATTGCCAAGACCAACGCTTGGACAAAATCGTCTATATATGCCCATTCTCTTATCGGCTTTCCGGTACCCCAGACAACAAATTCAGAATCACCTTTTCTTTGGGCCTCAATCATCCTTATGATCATTCCGTTTAAAGCGTGTGTTTTCTTTGGATCACAAGAGTCTCCTGGTCCATACGTGTTTGGAAGCAATAAATTGACTGTCTTAATTCCGTATTGGTTGTAATAACATTGTGATACGTAATACATTACTCTCTTTGAGTTTCCAAACGAAAGTACAGAATCGTGCACCTTTCCGTGTAACCAGTCCTCTTCTTTTTGTATTGAGCTGTCGCCGGGATAAGAACAATTTGAAAAAGGCTGTATTATCCTTATTTCTTTGTCTACATTCTTAACTGCTTCATAGAGGTTTATGGTCATTTTTGTGTTATCAGACAAGACGTCAGCAGCAAATTCTCTTACGTATAGCATGCTTCCTCCGTGCGAAGACAAGTTAAATATTATCTCTGGTTTGCAATCCTCTATTGCCTTGTGCGTTTGTTCATAGTCTAATAAGTCTACTCCCGTTGAACGTGAACAAACCACCACTTCGTGATTATCGTTGTTCAATCTTTCAACTAGATTCTTGCCTACAAAGCCTGTTCCACCTAAAACTAAAACCTTCATGTTTCTTCTCCTGTGTATTTAAAAGTTTTTCCATGTATTACTAAATTGGGACCAAATTTACCAAACGCGGTGGCTCTAATTCTACGATCCAATTCTTCTTTTCCTATGTCTGCTGTGATTTTTTGCAATGAATCAATGTCCTTTATTCTTCCCAATTTCGGACCCCATGGTTCACCAGAATAGATATTCGATTTGTCTTTTAAATATCTAGGGCCGTGTTCGCATATCGCGTTTACAACAGACTCAAAAGCGTTATATTGTTCAATGTGAACTCGAGTAAGCAACGACTCTACGTCGTCATCAACAAAAACAGGCACAGGGTGAAAAGATATTATATCACCGTTATCTATCTTTTGATTCATGTAGTGCACCGTAACTCCCGATGTTGTATCTTTGTTATAGAGTCCCCAGTTTATTCCTCCAGAACCTGGATAGCGTGGAGGTGAAGGGTGAAAATTTATTGCTCCGTGTGCGGCGGAATCTAATACTGTTTTTGGCAATATGCAATAAGACTTTAGATGAAAAATGTAATCACCCTTCCAAGTCTCAATCTTCCCGGATGAAGGGGTGCGTCGATCTCTTGATGTCCAAGCTGTTGTCACTTTAAATTCTTTTGATTCCAATAAGTGCTGGGCTCGTTTGCAGTGCTCACAATCTTCAAAGCCAATTAACAATACATTATAGGGCATTTTTAAAAAAATCCATCTTAGTCAAGTCTGGCCAATCGGTGTACTTCCATTTTTTTGGCTTTCTATTTATAGCCTCTGGTAACTTCTTCAGGCCAAGCTCCGCTGTTTCCGGAGTCATATAATAATGATATCCCATCGTCTTTATATTCTGCACAGACCATGATTGATCAGGGTTACGGCCGTCATACGACATTTTTTTGAGAATATCAAAATCTTCTTTTTTATCAAATAAAATAATGCCGCCGCGGCCTAGACTTAAATGTTTTCTAAATTGAAAACTAACGCACATGTAAGTTCCTGGAATATAACTGTCTCTTTTCCAGTTAACTGCTGCATCTATAATGTTGTCTGTTATATAATAAAAGTCTTCCCACTTGTCTTCTGTCCAAACCAGCTCTAAGTTTAATTTATTTGCCAACATTGGCACTGAAAGATAAGTATGCTTTGGTACTTTTATCTTTTTAGATTTTTTGTGTCTTAGACACAACTCTAATCCGTGCGTGCAGCAATCTACAGCCACTGCGTGTGGAGCACCAAAAAATTCAGCTATTTCATTTTCAAATTCCTTTATTACTTGAAAAGACATTGTTCTACTCCTTTTGTTTTATGTGAAATAATAGATTTTCTGCTAAATGCTTCCAAGTGTATTTGTTACTTACTAAATCATAAGCGTTTTTAATAATACGATTACGAGCAGCGTCATTATTTAGATAAAAATCTAACTTTTCTTCGAAATCACTCAAATCGTTATTGAATGTAACACACGTTTGACCGTCAAGAAAAATATTTCCATTTTGTTTTGGCATGTCATTACAAAACAACAAAGTTTTAGAAAGTGCAACTTCAAAATATCTAGGACTTATATCCTCAACTGGCCCTGTTGTTGCTAACCAGATCTTGCACTCATTTATCTTTTTAGCATATTCTTCGACTGAATTTATTCTATATTTTAAAGTGTTTCCAGAATTCCAGAATGTTTTGTATTTTTTATTTTTTTCTAGAAATTCTCCAATTCTAGGCCTGAGGTCTCTGGTAGGTCCAGTAATTTTACCTTTCCCATGCAAAGCTCCAGAAAAACCGATATCGTACTGAACTTTTACTTTGTCTCTTGGTTTATAAATTTCTGGTTTTGCCGTAAACCAAGACTTAATATTCTTTTTTGCTACATTTGATTTTGAATTATCAAAATAATCTAAAAGTATATCTACGTTATTTAACTTGCAAAAATTTAATTTTTCTTCTAAAAGAGTCTGTGGCTTGTGCAGCATACAAACTTTTTTTGCAGCCAGAGTGTCGAGGTCCGGAATTTTGCTAAAGCTAGTTTTTGCAGTATTTGCAAAAAACCCTAGGCCAAAGATAATTGCTTCAAATTCTATCTCGGATGATTTCACCAAATGAGTCAAATTTTCAACAGGGCCCTCATACAAATAAACACTTGCAAGTTCCTTAATTTCTCTAAACAAGTCTCCGTAGTACTGATACATGTATCCATCTGAAACTGTTCCTCCGGAGTCTACATATAAGATGTTCACTTTGTGTTGTCCTTGACCCCTGGAGCGTAGTCTACAAGGTGTCTCAAGGCTCCCTGGTTGTGATAACCGTCCTCTACTGTTTTCAGATCATATATGTCTTCTTCATAGTGTATCAGATAGAAAAGACTATTTATGTCATTATCTCCCCAGCGATATTTATATATTCCCCCATATTTATTGACGGCTTCAATCCACTGTGTCCACTCTTTACTTTTAAAAAGTTTAGTCTTTACGACATAAGAATCTGCACAGGGATAAAAGTGGAAGTTCTTGTCACTCTCTGGATCTTTTACTAAATCTTTCATAAATTGAGATTTAGGCTCTATGTTGTAATGTTTCAAATAACCTTTTATAAAGGGCCACAGGTTGATCCTAGTATCAAAATTTCCTTGATGTGGTAACTTCTTTCTCTGGTCGTAGACTTTCAGAGCACCCATATCCTCGGGCCTGGTGGACATTATTTCAAATGGATCATAAGGAAGCTCTTTTACGAACATTGATTCATCATCCAAACTCATAACATAATCATATTTTTCGAATTCAGTGTTTGGGTATCCATAATAATTGGACATAAAATGACACATGTGTAGATACCCCTTTCTGCTAATAGGGAATTGAGTTCGGGCATACCAGACATCTCTTCTGTTGTAAAAAAGCTCTTCCTCTTTTAGGAATGATGGTGTCTCGTATGGTATCGATATGAAGTGAACATTTTCACTAGTCTTTTGTCTTATCTCTTTTCTAAAATTTTCGTCATCATATATGTCGTCAAAATAATGCACGTATACTGGATAGTCGTGTTTGTGGTTGAAGTTTTTCCAAAGAGACTCTATACTCAAACCTATACATTTTTTTCTCGATGATATGTATGTTATGCAACCTTTTATCTTATTACTCACTGTATTCTACTCCACATTTTTCATAAATTTTCTCAATCATTTTTAACGAACTATACGCCTCTGAGATGTTAAAATCATCTAAATTGCGATATAATTCTGGATGATTCGGACACGACCCTGAATAGGCACCATAAGAATTAATTTCTCTAGGATTTGATAGGTCTTTCATTAGTTTATCATATTTTTTCTTAAATTTAACTTCATTGTCTAAAAACTTTACTTCTTCAACTTTGTCCAGGGCCAGGCCTCCTATTTTTAGAAAAGCCCTGTCAGTTAAAATAGATATTGAGCACTCTATGTTTTTCGGCTCTGCAGAAATAGTAACCTCAACTGTTCCACCAAATTTTCCATAGTCCAAAATAGAATAAATTGTATCCTCTATTTGTGTGGCTTTGTGTTTCGTATTATACGATTTTGAAGAAACAATCTCTGGACGACCAAAAAGATAACACAATATGTCTAAATAGTGAATCCCACACTCATGCAAGGTACCGCCGCCGATGGTTGGGTCGCCTCTCCAATCTGAAAAATATTCAACTGGGCGCTGCCACCTTTGAACTAGACTGATTCCTCTAATTTCGCCCAATATATTCTTTTCTAAGAGTTTTTTAACTTTTTGCACAACAGGATTGAGACGCACTTGCAAGACACAATAAGCGTTTTTTTTATTTTGTTTTGCTATCTTTTCTATTTTTTTTATTTTTTCTGGACTTAGTGATGCTGGCTTTTCTATTAAGACATCTACTCCGCTTCTTAAACAATGTTTTGCTTGTTTAAAGTGCATTGAATTTGGAGTTGCAATAACTGCAAGGTCTATACTCTCCTTTTTTAGCATTTCTTTATAAAAAACATACCCACTAACTTTGTGTTTTCGTGATAAATTTTCAACTATTTCTTTGTTTGTGTCACATAAAGCAACCAAAGAAAAGTTTTTATTTTTTTGTATAGATTCAAAATGTCTAGGAAAAATCTTTCCGCATCCAATAATGGCTACCTTCATATTACTGACTCCATAAAGTTTTTATATAATTTTGCTGTTTTTTTTATGTTGTTTTCTGAATTCAAAACATTCTTAGCTTTACGGGTGAAATCCATTTTTGGAGGTTCATAAAGCCTAGTAGGTTCAAAGTTCCAGTCCTCATATTCTGCAATTACCGTTGCGTCTAGTCCTGCTATTTCTTTTGTTCCTCCGTCCGAAGAACAGATAATATGACACCCGGCGGCGCGGGCGTCTGCAACAACATTTGGGCAGTGGTCAAGCCATGCTAAATGTAAAAAATATTTACTTGCCTTATATAAAGAGTATAGTTGTTTTTGTTGCAAATTTCCAAAATAGACTATTGAAGAGTCTTTTATCTGCTCTTGTGGTTTGACATGTCCTGCTATTATCAACAAATCATTATCTTCTTTATGTTCTAGAAAATATCTAATGTTCTCTTTTAATCTTTTGTGTGGGCGCCAGGATGATGCTGCGCACCAGATGTTGTTAAATTTATCATTTTGCATTGGCGGGGTTTGTTCAATCGTCTCAATATCTGCGCCGTTGTGGATTACTATGTTATTGTCTTTTTCTCCAAAAAATTTTGTTATAAGCCTTTTATTAAATTCGCTCTGAAACACTACTCCTGCTGAATTGTTGAAAGTTTTTTTTATGTTTAAGTTCAGGTTCTTGTAATCTTGTTTCGTGTTAAAATATATACCATCTAAGCGTAGTATCCTAGGACATTTAATTTTCATGTAAGATTCTATAAAGCACAAAGAAACTTCTGCTTTTTGTAAGCCTACCAATTCACAACCCTCTTCTTCTAGGCTAGGTATTATTTTTTTTGCAAAAGAATTGGGACCTGAAGAACTTGACAGATCAACGTTCTCAAGAGCCAGTTTCATTTTTTAATCTTTCATAAACACTGCATAGACCTTCTCGTAATGGTACCTCGCTGCTCCATCCGTGTTTTTTAAATTTATTTAAATCTGCTTTTGTATACATGACGTCCCCTGCTCGGGCCGGTACGTATTCAAATTTTTGGCTGGGAAAATACTTTAAAACTATGTCTTTTAGTTCGTTTAGACTTATATTTTCGCCTGAACCTACATCGTACCACTCACCCCATAATTCTTCATTTTCTATGTTCTCGGCGCAAAAAATATTTGCCGAAACAATGTCTTCTACATGTGTCATGTCTCTCCTTTGCTCACCTGTGCCTGTAATATATGGAGTCAACTCTGGTGATGTTATATGCTTTTTCCAGTTACAAACAACAGTTGCATATTCGCTATCGGCGACTTGATCATAAGAATATACATTAAAATATCTCAATGCTACTGTTTTAAGGCCGTACAACTTATTATACAGCAAAGTTTCCATTTCTCCTACATATTTTGAAAGAGCGTACGGACTAGCTGGGCCTGAACCGTTTCCTACCACAGAAGAAGAGCTACTGTAAATTACTGGTATGTTATTTTCTTTTGCATACTCTAAAACTACAGAGGTAGAGTTTATGTTGTTTTTCATGACTTCCAGGGGATTTTCTACACTATATGCAACTCTGGGTATTGCTGCCAGGTGAAAAATCACATCAATTTTGTTTTGTTTTACCCAATGAGCTATGCCCTTACAAAGATCATCGGCTGCATGGCCGTCTTTGAGGTCTACGCCGATCCAATCAATACCCTTATCGTTCAGCGCTCTTATCAGATTAGAGCCTATGTATCCACGATAGCCGGTAACTAATGCTTTCACTATTATTCCTCCTTTTTCAGCCTTGAATAAGTATTTTTCTTTCTTATTTGCAGCATCGTATCGTATTGTTTTTTTGCCTTTGACTTATTCACTGCATTTGGGTTGTCGACATTGTAAACGTAAGTTATTTTTTCAACATATGATGATTTGTGTCCAGACATTTCCAACATAGGAAGCATCATCGCCTGATCGTAAGAAACTTCATAAAATTTACCATTTTCGTCTTTCAAGTCTTTCTTGTCTATATTGTTCCATAAAAAATATTTGAAAGTCTTTAAGTGAGAAGCCCTCCACAGATCTGTTCTAAAAGAGTTGTCTTTTACGACACTCTCGGGATAAGCAGTCGCTTCTTCGCCAACTACTCCGTCAGGAAATCTTATAAAACTACCATATGTCATCCAGCATTCTTTTTCATTATAAATATTGTTTATTTCTGAAAGAACTCCCGGCGTTGACAGCCAATCATCGCCATCAAGCACTAGGATGACATCTTGTTTGGATGGTTTTAGAATTTCTATTCCATCGTTTATATTTTTTAAAGCATACTTTTTTTCTACATTCTTAACCCTAATGAATCGATTGTCTAAGTTTAATTTTTCTATATTTTGCCATGTGCCGTCTGTTGACATGTCATCACACACAATACATTCAAAATTAGAATAATTTTGGTTTTTAACACTTTCTAGACATTTATTTATCCAACCTTCTGAATTGTAAACAGGTATGATAATTTTAAAGTGCGTTTCCTCTTTACTTTGCTGTTTAAAGTTTGGCAACGCGTCGATATCTTCTATTACTTTTTCCCAAAAAAAACTTGCCCGGTTTGTAAGATATTGCAAAACTTCTTCTTTTGAACCAGTAAACCAAGGCTCATCCTTGTGTTGCACATTTTCGTTCAAGATTAATTGACAGTCCAGCAATTTTGCCTCTATAACCGTCCTCGGGCAGGTGTCAAAACTGCGGGGCAAAAATAAAAATCCTTTATATTTTGCAAATTTTTGCAGCATTTGTTCGTATTTTAAATCTCGAAAAGATTCATATGGTAAATTGTTCTTCTCAGCGTAGGAGACGGAAGATTCAGTTCCTTTAACCCAAGAGCTTGAATCCTGTATCAGCCATGTTTCATTTTTTTTCGTTACTTCCAAAGAAGATATGTATTCTAACGTTTTTTTATCAAAAACAGAGCTTAAAACTCTTGTTGTAGTTTTATCTAAAAATGGAAATTTGTCAATATAAAACTGCTTTTGGGCTAACGACATAAACCACAAACTATTTGCTTTTGCAAGGAAGATAGATGTTAGCTTGCCTCTTGGAGAAAACTCACACTCGCATGCACCTTCGGCGGCAATGTGCTTTTGTGGAAGTCTATACTTACAGTATTTGTAATCATATTCAATTACTGAATATTGTAAATTCTTGCAGCAATATAATATCAACTCTGTAGATAAAGAAGCAAAGTTTCCAAATATCCAATATCTATCTTTTAACGTATCTATGATTTTTTTATTGAGATCTGCGCTTTTAATTGTTAAGACCGGGATGTCAATTTCTTGTAAAATTGCATCGGTGGTTAATTCAGCTCCGCCAACATAATCTTCAACAAACAAATCTGAAACGAACACAAACATGAACTACTCCCTTGATAGCGATGCAAACATTTCGTCTATCTCTTCTGAAATTTCTTCCTCTGTTATTCTCATGTTTTCTGGTATGAGAGCATTTTTCATTTTTTCTAGAACAATGTCTTTTGAATATTCTTTTACGATCTTGGACTGAAGAACTTTTGCCCACTTTTTATACATCCCATAGTCTTTATAAACTTTTCTTATTTGCTCCTTAAAGGATCTTTCTTTAGGATAAGCCCAGCGGGAGCCTTCAACAATGATATCTTTCCATAGGACCTCTTTTGGCACTTCTCCTAAGTTGTAGTCAACTCTTGCAAAAAGTTTTCTTTCTTTTGTTTTTCCACTCTTTTGCTTAACTTCTGTTGTCAAAAAATCAAGATGAGAGCTCCAATCTGTGACCACTACTGGCATCGCGTTATAGGCTGCTTCAAAAAGCGGAAGACCATAGCCTTCTCCATGGGTTGCCGACATTAAAACTTTTATTTTTGGGTTGTTATAAAGACAATTCATCTCTGCGGGCGTTAACGACCCGTGCAGCAAATAGACCTTGCACTTACTGTCTTTATATTTGTCTAGGATGCTGTTTATGTAATCTTTTGTGTACCTCTTGTCCATTAAGCTTGATTTTGACCTTGCAGTCTTTAATATTAATCCGACTTCAGGATTATCTTTAAATTCTTGTAAAAACCAAATAATTGAATTCTCTATATTTTTTCTTGGGCCCAAGAGGGCGACCGACAGAAAATTAAACTCTGTCTTTAAATCTAGTTGCAGTTCGACGTCGTCAAACTGTTTAACAGGATACGGCACAACTTCTATTGGGCAGTTACACTTTAATAAGGTCTTGGTGTTGTTGCTGTTATTCACAACTTCGTAGTTTACAGACGTGAACCCGGATTTTGAGTGTTCTGACGGGACTATAATTTTGTCTATGCCCTGATGAGTTTTCATTAACCAATTCGGAGAAACCCTGTCTGTTTCTATGCCTGCTGTCACGCAGACAGAGTAAGGGGCTTTCTTTTCAAATTCATTAGGTATACCTACATGGATCTGCATATCAAAAGAAACTTCTTGATTTGATTGTTTGCAATCATTTACATACTTGTAAAATTCAATAATTGAATTTTTATATATTTCGTGCTCAGTTATCTGTATCCACGGTGTGTTGCCCCAGTTTAATGGGTTGGTGTAAATTTCGTGGTTTGTGCCTTTTAACGACTCGAAGATTAATCGAGAATGTTCCCCATACCCAGATTGTGTCAATATAGGTGCTTCTAAAAGTATTTTCATCTTAACTCCATCAAATGCCATCTTTTGTGGTTTTTTCTAGTATCCCAAGATCCAAACTCTTTAAAAACATCTTGAAATGTTTGATACCACAGGCCTGAAAATTGTGCATGACCATAATTTTTTAAAACGTGATTGCGGCCTGCAGAACCTAACTCTTCTCTTTCTTCTTTTGATTTGTTAAAAAACTCGACCATTGCATCTAAAAAGTTTTGTTTACTTATCCTGTCTTCGTAAATAAAAGGGACCTCTTGAGATCCTATTACCGCTTTAGAGGATGGTTCAATTCCAATACCAAACCACTGGTTTCCATCTGTCACCTGCTCTTGTAGGCCACCTGTCATATTTACAATAATTGGCGTTTCGCAAGCCAATGACTCAAGAGTAGCAAGTCCGAATCCTTCTGCATCTGAAATGTTTATAGTGCAATCTGCAACGTTATATACTTTTGACAAATCAAGAGCTTCCATTTTTGTCGTAGAAAATAACACTTGACCTTTATCTAAGCCCAATTCTGTTATAATCGCCTGCAGGTCCTGACCATGTGGGTCTCTGGGCTCCGTATGCATACACAACAGTGCTTTGTCGTGACCAACTATATCCAAAAATTCCTTGAACCAAAATATTAAAGTTCCAGATTGTTTTCTTCTTGCATTGCGATTATTCCAGAAAAAAACCATTTTATCATCCGGGTTCATGGCCTTTTTCATCTTTTCTGTTTCTTCGGGATCTCTTTTCTTAAATACTTTGGTATCGACAGTGTGAGGTATTCTAATGCTTTTTACGTTTGGTGATACTGTCTTAACAATGTCATCCGTAACTTTACTAATGGTGGCTACCACATCGTTAGAATCATAAAAAAGTTTATTAAATGTTGGATACGGATAATTGTCCCAAACATGATAATAAATCATTGGTATATTCTGCCTTATTTCATCCTCCATATCCCATAACCAAACATAAAATCTAGGGTCAGTCATAAACCACAGTGCATCAGGTTTATACTGAATTATCATATTTCTTACAATTTGCGGGTCGCCATATCCATCTACAGGGTGAATAACCCAATCTTCCTTGTATGGTTCAACATGCATTGGAGTGTAGTTCTCGTGTCTTATGGCGCCGGCGAGGCAAACAAAAGAGAACTCTCCTGTGCGCAGCATAGATTCAATCATGTAGCGGGTCTGAGTACCTACTCCAGATGGAGCAAGGGGGCTATCGGCTATTACTAAAATTCTTTTTTTTTGTTTTATTTCGGTCATGTGCAGTGCTCTGTGTTGTGAAATTTGCAGTATTTGCAAGAAAGTCTATTTTTTATTTTGACTCCTCTTTCAATATTTATAACAGCATTTTGCAAAACTTTTAAAGCATTTTTGGTTTTTCTTTCGCCCGAAAGTGTTTTAAATATTTCTACATTTTCTTTTTTTGCTGTCCTTTTCAACAGGGCAAAATAAGTTTCAATTTTTGAAGTCTCGATGTTGTGTTTTTTTGAGAAGTAGTTCTTGTAGTAAGTTAGCTGATTAGTTGTCATTTGGTCGCTTTTCTTTTGTTGATTCCAGCCCCAAGAACACGTTTTCCAATCTATTATGTGGTATTTTCCATCAGGAGTTTTTATAACAAGATCTATAAAGCCTTTAAACTTTTTTCCGTACGATTCAATATCGGACATATCTTCCATCAACTCTTCTTCTATTGAAAAAATTTCAAAATTATTAAAATACTTTTTTACAGAAGGAAGGATTTGTTCACAAATTGGAATAGCTTGTTGACGCATGGCTGTCACAAGCTGGTTATTTAAAGTGAAGCCTTCGTTTTTTAGTATCCTCAGCTCTTCAAGAAAAACTTCTTCAAAGACTTTTAACGCGTTAGTTTCTGGGTTTGGCAATATATGTTCACATGCTGTATGAATAGCTGTTCCGAATGCAGTAAATTCATTCCCTGAAAAGTAGGGAATCTTATCTACATAAATAAGCTTGTGCCTGTAAGGACACTCTTTCCAGTTTTTCAATTCCGAAAAACTGATTCTTTTTATTTCGTTCATATTTTCTTTTCTTTTATATTATATTACTTGGTATTGTCTTTTTTGTCAAGTGGCTTTTGAGGCTTGGTCGTTTTTCTACTTCTAGTTGCTTTATTTATCTTAAAGCGCCAAACACCAGGATTAACATACTTGTTTGGGGAATTCCTTAAATTTGATACGATTTTATCGGGTGCAGAAATTAAAGAGACTTTGCCCTTATATTTATCAGGTATTAGATCTACTATCTTTGTCTTATCAAAAATTATCCAAGGTTCTATAGAATATTTTCTATATTTTAGTGTTATTGTGATTATTATTTCGTCTTTTACTATTTTTACATCTTTAATTATTTCTTCTTCATTCACTCTGGTTTCTCCAACAATTTAATTATTTTTTTAAAAAGATTTGGGCTCAATATCTTAAGGCGATTAATATCCTCTTTCATAAAAAAAGCCTCAAATCCATTAGCAAAGTATTCTCTTAAAGATGTTGCAGCATAAGGCGAGTAAAATATATTTGTTGTTGCCATTGATAACGTTGGGTATCCAATCTGCATGTACAGATATTCATCAAAAACTCTGCTATACTCTACTTCTAGAAAGTAATTTAGATCTGCGGCCAGGCCTTCTCTATTTAATTCTTCCCACAATTGCTTTCTTTTTATTAAAAATTCTTTTTCAATTTGTTTGTCTTGATAAAGTTCAATTTTATACATTTCTTCCACTGAGTGTGCTACCTCATGCACAAGATCGTCTAACATGTCTTGTTCATCGGTCTGTTCGTTTGTAACAAAAATTGAAGAATTCTCATACATTGCTTGCAAGTCTTTATCTTCTAGAGTCTTAAAACTTCCAATATATATCGACTCAACGTTTCTCAAAAGGTGCGAAGGCACCATCTTAAGCAACTTATTTAAGACAGCTTTGGCGGATATCTCGTTTGTAATCTGATCTTTTACAAAAACTTGTATTCCGGAAATTGTAAAATTATCAACCTTCTTGTTTTGTATGTACTTCTTCAGGGTCATTTTTACTTTTATTTTCTTTCTCTAAATACTCGGTGTCTTTTAAAGCCTGAGTGTAGCCATTTATCCAGTTCTCCTCTGCTACAACTAGCAAAAATTCTGGAAAGTCTTCTGCGAAAACCTCTATTACTTGTTCTACTGTGATTTCATCACTTTCAGGATTTAATGTGTTTCCTACATAATTGACTATTATATTTTTAAGACCTGATTCGTCTGAGTTCACTGATTTTGTTAAATCTTCATTTTTCATTTTATAATTTTGTCGCTGCGATCGTTGCCACCTTCGATCTTTCTCCTCTCAATAAAGTTATGTGGCCGGAAATTGTTTCTTCTTTTAATCTTTCCACAACATATGAAAGGCCATTATTGGTAGCGTCAATATAAACATTATCAATTTGTTCAATATCACCTGTTAATACTATTTTTGTACCTTCCCCAACTCTGGTGAGCACTGTTTTTATTTCATGCTGTGTCATGTTTTGAACCTCGTCTATAACTATAAAAGCATTTGATATTGATCTACCTCTGATAAAGGTCATTGCTTCGACTTCAATCTGTCCTTTTTCCATGTACAATTCTAAAGTTGATTTGTCATCTCCCATAAGAAATTGCAAGTTATCTTGTATTGGCGCTAGCCAAGGCAACATTTTATCTTCCATAGAGCCAGGTAGAAAACCAATATCTTTACCCACTGGTTCTACTGGCTTTGTTACGACTATCTTTTTATAAAGGGACTCAGATCCAAACGTCTGCTCCAAACCAGAAGCTAATGCTAATAATGTTTTACCAGAACCAGCTCGGCCGACGAGCGTAACTACCGGAATTTTTGGATCCATCAACAAGTCAAGAGCAAACTGCTGCTCTTTGTTGCGGGGTTGTGTTTTCCAAACTCCTGCTGAAATTTTTGTTACTTTGTTTAATGGTAGGCAAAATTCAACAAACCGGGCCAATGCTGTTTTCTTATCGTTTGAATTAGATATTAACATAATAAATTGATTTGGATACAAAATCGGATGGTCCTCCTGATTGAGAAAAACATCATCACCGGAATAGAACTTATCAATAATCTGCTCGTCAACTAATATTTTTGATAGTCCTGTGTATAGCCCATCGGCTTTATCAACTACTTGCTCTGCGTTATAGTCCTCTGTTAAAAGACCTAGGGCGTCGCATTTTACTCTCATGTTAATATCACGAGAGACAACCACTACTTTTCTACTTTTGGGCGCTACTTCCTGTTCAGAAAGAGCTGTTGCGATTATTTGGTTGTCGGAGTCCTCCATATCAAGGTCATCAGGTAAACACAGTGGATTATAAGATGAGACCTTTAAAATTCCCATTCCTTTCTCTATTCGAACTCCCCTTGAGAGACTTCCTCTTGTTCTTAGATCGTCTAGTTTTCTTATTATAGAGCGAGCCTGGGAACCCACCGAGTCTTGTCTTTTTTTATGCTTGTCTATTTCTTCTAAAACTTTTAACGGTATAACAATGTCGTTATTTTGAAAACAAGTTATACAATTAGCGTCAGTCAAATAAACACTAGTATCTAAAACATATGTTTTTTTTGCCAAATCAATGTCCTTTTCGTAAATTTATTATATAATAACATTATTAATTAGAATTTTTATCTATTTTTATCCAAGGGGTCGGTATCTTTTTAAAAGGGTATAATTTGCTGCATGTTTGCTCTAGTTGCCGCGGCAAAACACCAATTTGCTTATTTTTTATTTCGTCTAATGGTATCAGCGATGTGACCTGAAAGTAAAAAAGTATTGCGAATACTTCAGTCATTTTTTGTTTCTCCTTTATATAAAAGCAATTTTATAATATATTTATAATATATGATCAAAAAAAGTAACATTTTATTGATATTATTCCTAATTTTAAATTATGGGTGCACAGTTTCCCAAAATAGCACTAGAATTACCCCTCCTGTTTCCAGTTTCGTAAAAGTTTTTCTTGATGTAAAAATTACAAGTTGCAAAAAGAATCAAAAAAAATGTCCGACAGGAGGCTTTCGTTCTACTGGTAGTGGTATTGCGATAAACCTAGGACTAAAAGAACCAACTGTATTGACAGCAGGTCACGTTTGCCATGCCGAATTACCAAAACATGTGGATCACAGTATACAGACTTTAAAGGTTCTCGATTCTAAAAATGTCGAACATCAAGCTCACGTGGTACACTTCACTTTATTGGACCCCAAAATAAAAGGCAAAACAGACCTTTGTTTATTATGGGTCCCAACGTTAAAAGCTAGGCCTGTATTATTTTCAACTAGGGCCCCAAAAGTTGGTGAAGAAGTTTTTTACATGGGCGCGCCTTGGGGGGTTTATCACCCACCGACTGTTCCTATTTTTAAAGGTATATTTAGTGGAAAAATTAGTGACTCTTCTTCACTCTTCACAGTGCCGGGGGCGCCGGGTGCTTCCGGCTCGGCAATAATGACAAACAATAATAAGGTTGTTGGTGTCTTGTTTGCAGTGCACCCTGGACTCAATCATATAACTATTGCTACTGATTACAAAGCAACTCTATCTTTTTTGATAAGAGCTAGAAAAAAATTAATCTCTTCTAATTAAAAATTATCTACACTAATCTTTTCCATTTCCTTTAATTTAGAATCTAGTATCATTTTTAGTCTTTTCTGAAAAAAGGGCTTTTCTTGTTGCGACACTTTCTCTAGGGTTTCTTTTAGGCTGTCTATTTCTTTTTTTAATCTTATTTTTTTGTTTCTTCTTTTAGCGTAACTGCTCACTTGTCTTTTCCTTTTGAATGATATTTGACGTAAACGCGGTACCTCATTGATATTCCGTCCATGCCTCCACCAGGCGGCGGAGCTGATGGGTGCCAATAAACCTTCTTTACCATTGGGTCTTTCTCTAGTGACTGAATAAATTCAAAATTCAAGGCCATTAGAGTAAAACGAAAAGTGTTCTTTTCGTTTGAATACTTTGAGTGGTTTCTAAACCCCAAAAAGTTATCTTTTGCTATATACTTTTCTATGATTTTGAGGGATTTTTCTTTTGTCATGTCGTCGGGTTCAGGCAGTTTGCTATAAAATTTCATCAACTAAGCCATATTCTAAACACTTTTCAGCCTCCCACCAGAGGTCGTGTTTTAAAATTTTGTCCAGTTCTCTTTGTGGAATTTTAGTGTGTTCTTTATATATAGATTTTATCTTCTTCATTAACATTTCTGAATTTTGCATATCATCTTTCATTTCTTCAAACTTTCCCCACATGAGACCTGATAGTTGGTGTACCAACATACAGGCGTTCCTATGCATATATCTTCTCTCCGCTACGCAAGAGATCAAAGTAGCAGCTGAAGCTGCGCAGCCGTCAATTATTGTATGTACTGGAATTTTTGATCCTTTTATATAGTCAACCGCAGCAAGACCGGCGAAGACAGAACCACCGTAACTATTAATATGTATTTTAATTGGTGGTGGCGTGTATTCTAGTGGCACAGATTTGGCAAGCAAATTAGTATTTAAAGAAAAAATATTCTTATTTAGTTGCAATATCTTTGGGCGAGTTACGCCCGAATAGAAATATATCCTGTTGTGACTCATTTCTACGACATTATTGTCTTTCGACGAGCTGGCTCTTGATTCGCTAGCCACCTGATGTGGTGTTAGTGGAGCAGTAGAGTCCGGGTCCATGGTTCCCCAAAAAGAATCTCTCATGTTATTTCCTTGTTTGTTCTAGTACTGCGGCGCGGAGATCTTTCAACTCTTTAATAGTCTCCATTGAAACCTTGCGAAGCCTTCGGCCAGCAGATGCATTTCCTGACTCGCATTTTTGAGCGTCCACCTCTGCTTCACAAAGTTTTTCTAAAATATTTTTTAACTTTTCTACAATCATCTGTTTTCTCCTTTGTCTTATATTTTAGTGGGCCTCCGCGGACTTGAACCGCGAACCTGCCGGTTATGAGCCGGATGCTCTGACCTATTGAGCTAGAGGCCCTTTATTATGTTATAACAAATATTATAGATTATTTATAATGTTTTTATTTTTATCTTGTTTTGTATTTTTTAAATTAAAATATTCAATTTCTATATAAAATTTCTTATCTTCTCCAAAAAGAGAAGCCTTTACTGAGTATTTTTTATTTGTCCACGTAGTCTCCACCGATTGCATACCTATCCCAACAGGCGTGCATTTATTAACATAAAAAAGATCTTCTATTGGTCCTGTCTGTTTTTCAAAAATTCTAATGTTGTTTCCATATTTCTTAGATAAAAATCCTGTAACTTTTTTATATTTTTCAAAACAATTAAAATGGTTAATTCCATCTGGTCCAAGAATTAACAACGCTTTACTGATTTTTTTTCTGTTAAAATACAGTTGCAGCTCTGTCTCCATCCCTAAAAGGTCTACCGTTCCAACGTAAATTATCTGTCCCCATGAAATATCTCCAAAATAATATTTATATCTTGAAACTTCAGGTATTAAATTATTATTATATTGTCTTTTCCAGTCTAGATTTAGCGCTGGAGACATCAACAGTACAGCTAATAATAATTTACTCATATAAATTCATGTTTATTTTAGTTGTTTTTAAAACATTCCTTTATTATTTTTTTTCTTATTGTTTTTCTTATCCCCGGATTAACTTTCAATACGTGTGGTATAATATTTTTTCTCACGTGGTTTCTCATAAAGTTAGTATGTTGATTTGAGGGATCATCTATCCATTTTACGTTTTTTCTCGATGCATATTCTATGATGTCTTTTTTCGCAGTAAGCAGAAATGGCCTGTATATGTTTTGTCCTCTTTTGTAAGGGATTAATTTTGGGTTACCATGAAACGAAGACATCAGCCAAGTTTCTACGCAGTCATCGAGATGATGACAAGTGATAATAGCATCAGACTTAATACTGTTGAAAAAACCATATCTTTCATCCCTCCAAAACTCTTCTAAAGACTTTCTACCTTTAAAACCTTTAACCTTACCTGTAACTAGTTCTAAACTATTGTGGTTAGCATACTCTTCTACAAATTTTTTTGCTTTTTTAGAGTGAAAAGTGTCATGGTCAAAATAAGCTAAATTAATTTTTCTTTTACTTTGCTGCAAAAAATGAGACACGACCATGCTGTCAATTCCTCCAGAACATGCAATGGTGACTGTGTGTGGTATTTTTCCAACAATCCTAATCATAATAAAATTATAACATATTTTAAAAATATATCAAGAATATTTTACTATGCTAGGGTGTTCTAATTTTTGTAGGGGGCTCTTCAGTTGCCACTGGTTCGGGTTCGGGTTCGGGGTTACGTTCCTTGTAAAGCTCTAAAAGTGCATCTTTAGCTTCCTTTGATTGAGTGATATATGCAATAACAGGCCTTCTTTGAGTCGCTACGGCGCCGGGAGCGGGGTTTGATACGTTACCACCAATGCGACCCTTTGGAGTGACTATGTCCCCATGAATCCACCCGCTATGCTGCTTTTTACTCCCTCTATATAAGTTACCTACAAGAGCGACGTCGCCTGAGCTCATGGCTAGACCAAGATCACTACCCAGAAAACCTAAAAGTTCTTGGCCGAGCTCGGGGTTTTTCTTGCTGATTCTTTTTCCACTGGCTCTTTGGCGGTCACCATCGGAGTTAACAGGGATATAAACCCAATCGTCTTCACGTAGACCAATTGCGTCCAAGTCCCCTTGGCTTAAAATATCTAAAGTATTTTTTAGGGCGCCGCCCCAATAGTAGCGGTGATTAGAGGGCGCAGCTTTTGAGAATCCTGGTACGTCTTGCGACCTATTGAACAGCCTAGTCCAATGTTCCGGGGCTTGATCTCCTCCGAAGCAATAATTTATAAATGCAGCGCTCCAATGTTGTTTACGTACAGGCTTTTTGTCTTTGCCGTATGGATAATTGCCGCCGCGGCGCCGCATTAAATTACCTATATGCTTGCCGGACCCAGTTGGTACCGCATCCCAATATTTTGCTATTATTTTCCAAGTTATTTTATTATTTTCTGTTGTGCCGCGGGGCCAGTTAGCTAATTCTTGCATCGCTACAGTTACATGATCACTAGAATCGCTTTGCTCTTTCAAGAACCCTCTCCAATTTTCCATTATAAGTTTCATAATCTTATTCCCCTTTTTTACCAAGCTTTACATGACCAGTATCGCGCTTTATGGCGCGGGCCTGGAGATTTACATTTGTGTCTTGCTCGAAAAGACTTTCTAGCTTTTTTATTTGACTTTCTAATCTTCATGTTTGGGTCACCAAAATTAACTTTGACTACATTGCCTTTTGGGTTTTTTACGTATACTGATCTTTTTTTCGGTCCCTTGGGGGTTAGGAAAGGTTTTCCTAATCTAACTTTTCTTCCTCGATATTCTGCTTCATCTAGCATTTCTGAACAGCCACAGAGTGCATCTGCCATTACCTCATAAACACACTGAGGACATGGTGTTTCATTATTTTCATCCAACGCTCCTTGTAACTCTTCATACAGGTCGTAGTGCTCATCCACTAACGCATATTCGGATAAGACTTCTTCTATTTCTTCTTCTATTAATTTAGTTAGTTCATTTTTGGTCATGATTTTCTCCCCTTTTTCCTCTTTTTGGGATCGGTGTTGACATTTATAGGCTTGCCTCTTCGATTTGGGTTTTTATCTTTTCGCCTCTTTCGATCGCCTGCAGATTTTCTCTGTTTTTTTGACATGCTTTTGTACTTTTTACGCGAAACACATTTGGGTTTTGTTTTTTGGCCCGGTTGCTTTGCGCAAGGTTTTCCGTCGTACTTGCCGCCGGCTTGTCTCCAACCTCCTGATCGGAACCAATTAAACAAACTTTCCTCATCTAATAGTTTTTCCAACTCTTCTTGGATAACATCTAACAAGTCTTGCTTTGTCATTTTTTCTTTTTACTCTTGTTGCCCCAGTTCTTAGCGCCGACTTTTCGACACCTTACCAACGCGCCTGAAGCATATGCCGAGGGCCAAACTTTGTATCTACTTTTAACTTTTCGATAGCAGGCGTCTTTCTTTCCGGATGATTTCTTTTTTTTCTTTTTTCTTTTTTTCTTTCTTCGCTCTAATACAAATTTTATCTCTTCTTGTATAATTTTTATTATAATCTCTTTGTCATCTGCCAGGACATAATCGCCATCCTCGTGCTGGCCAACATCTGGCATTTTTTCTAGAGCGTCTTTGATTTCTTTCTCTTTGTCGTCACCAAACTTAAGCTTAAAAGGGTCAATTCCGGCGGCGCCGCCTTCGTCTCTCAAGATTTGACGCAACTCTTCAGGCTTTATATGAATAAAGCCTTTTTTTGCATAATCTTCATGGTCTTTTTTTGTTTTTGTGTCGACACCCTTGTAGTCTTTGTCTTTATTCTTAGGGTCGTACATCTTGTGAGGCTTGAAATCTTTTTCCTCATTTATGATAATTTTTATTTTCATACTTTAAATAGTATTTAAATTGAGAAACTCTCTCCGCAGCCGCATGTTCTTTTTGCGTTAGGGTTCACAAACTTAAATCCCGATTGGTTTAGCTCGTCAACAAAGTCAATTTGTGTTCCCATTAAATATAGATAACTTTTAGGGTCAATATAAAGATTTACTCCTTCGCAGACTATTACTCTATCATTTTCTTTTTGGTTGTCAAACTTTAATTGATAAGTAAAGCCCGAGCAGCCACCGCCTTGTACGCCGGCTCTAACTCCAGTCTCTTCTTTTTCTGTGAGGAGTGTTTTTATCTTTTTTGCAGCAGATTCGGTTAGAGTGATCATAAAGCAAAATAATCTTCAAAATATTTCATATGGCTTTGAAAACTTTTTGCTTTGGGATTGCATGTTCTTCCCGACTTTTTTAGGCGGCGTTTATTCACTCCACGAAAAATATAGCAGCTAGTGCCGTAATATTCAACGTTCGAAGGTATTATATAGCCTTCTGGAAGCCAGGGATCTATAAGAACCAGTTTTGCTTCTGGGTGGGCCTCTTTTAGTTTTATCGCTGCGCGTGCACCTGCAGAGAAGCCAATTATCTTTTTTAAAGGACCTTCATATCGTGAAAAATCTTTTCTTGATCTTATTAACAGTTTGCCATTTTTTATTTCCCATTTAGAAAGAAGCTTATTGTGAATCTTTCTAACCTTATCAGGAGCACAATTATTGCACTTGCCAGAAAAATATATATTTACTTTTTTCTCTTCTTGTTCTAAAAAAGTCTTCCAATTTTCGATTATAAGTTTCATATATTAAAAAGGTTGTAGTTCTAAAATGATTGTCAAATCTACATTCCCATGATTACTAGTTGGGTTAACAGAAATGCAAATTATATCATTGGCGCTGAA